>VOFH01001197.1_pt1 | contig 264001 bp, 322 predicted proteins | sample 5384091 | NCBI WGS metagenome assembly VOFH01 (sample SAMN12384727, study PRJNA508395) | human gut metagenome | isolation source: healthy gut G | host: Homo sapiens
TCCGGCGATTACCAGGACATACTCTCCGCGGGGTTCATTGTCTTTATAATATTGAAGAATCTCAGAAAATGTCGTCAATGTCTTTTTCTTCGTACCGCTTTGTCAGTTCCCTGCACACGGTTAATTTGCGGTCTCCGAGCGTCTCATACAGCTCTTCCAGCGTGCGGATCAGATGATGCGGCGCCTCGTAGATGATGATCGTGCGCGTCTCATTGACCAGCCTGCGAGAGCACTGCTGCCCGCTCTTTTTCTCCCTCGGCAGAAACGCCTCAAACGCAAACCGTCTGGTCGGCTGCCCCGACATCGTGAGTGCGGTGATACATGCCGCCGGTCCCGGCAGAGACGTCACCTCAATCCCTTCCTCATAGCAGATGCGCACGAGGTCTTCCCCGGATCCGAGATCCCCGGCGTCCCCGCATCCGTAATCAGTGCGATGTCGAGTCCTTCGCGCATCTTATCCACCAGGCGATACGCTTTCTCGATCTTATTGTACTCGTGATAGTTCCTGTCATATGATTCTCCTGTTATTTTCCGTTATTCCGGGGCTTATCGCCGTATATCTCATATATCTCATCCGTGTATACATTAGGCTCCTTGTATACAACTAACGGTTTTTCGATGGTTATACGGCTTTTGCCGCCCTTTAGCCCCTCTATGAGCACCATGTTTGGCTCCCTGTCCGCGTAGGGATGCACAAGGCGCATTCGCTTTGGCTCGATATGATATTTCATCATCGTGTTAAAGATCTCTGCCAGCCTGAATGGTCTGTGAACCATGTAAAAACGCCCATTAAATTTGAGCATTTTTGCGCTCTCCCTGACTATATCGTCAAGTGTACACCTGACCTCGTGGCGCGCTATAGTCATGGCATCGTCTGCATTTTTGATACCGTGCTGACCTATCATATACGGCGGATTTACCGTCACCACCTCCACGGACTCGCGCCCGAAAATCTCCGATGCATTGCACACATCTCCCTCTTCTATGGTCACTTTGTCCTCAAGATGGTTATATTTCACACTTCTTTTCGCCAGGTCTGCACACTGAGGCTCTCGCCCGGTAATGCTCTCCGTTATTCTTTGCCTCAAGAAGTATCGGAATCACACCGTTTCCGGTGCACAAATCCTCTTCTATGCCGTCGCTTTACCCATAGTCAAGATGGTTCTATGCCGAACAGAACAGCTTTGGATCTCGAGCCAGGTCGGCAAATCGTCCAGTCGCTCATTACTGTGTATCAGTGCTTCCATTGTCTTTGTCCCTGTTGTAATCTTTATTATACTCTTTATTATAGTTTTTGTTCTTGTAATCCTTGTTGCGGTTGTATTTCTGCTTGTTTGGTCTGTTTTTGCCGCCCTTGTACGGCTTTTTGTAACCGTCCTTATTTTCTCTGCCGGCATTTGCGGCATTTACTTCATTTGTCTCATTTGCAGAAGATTCCGCTGCCTCTATGTCCGCCCTGTACGGACGTCTTTCTCTGTTGTCACGCTTATCACGGCGCTCGCGATATTCATTTTTGTTGTCACGGTGTCCACGGTTTCTCTGCGGTTTCTCCTGTGACTTGTCCTCCATCGTCTCGTCGCCGCTATCCTCGAGATCCTTGAGCTCGCGAAGCTCCTCCTCGGTGAGCTTTACATCCTTTTTCTGGCGCGGCTTTAAGCGCAGATCATCTACAGTGTACTCACGAAGCTCCTTCTCCTCACCGTTGTCAATGACAACACGCACGAGCTGCCTGAGTTGTGACTTTCTGCTCTGATTGGCCATATAAGAATGACAGCAGAGCGGTCTGCCGCAGATTCCTATGCCTCCCATCATCTTGGTCTCATCCCTGACACCGATCTGACGAAGCTCGATTCTCGTGCGGAATACCGCTGCCAGATCCTTTACGAGCTCCCTGAAGTCAATTCTGCCGTCTGCTGTAAAGTAAAACAGCAGCTTGTTTCCGTCAAAGGTATACTCTGCATCCACCAGCTTCATTTCAAGTCCGTGCTTGATGATTTTCTCCTTGCAGATGGCAAATGCCTCTTTTTCCTTTTCCTTATTTCTCTCAACCGTTTTCTCATCCTCGTCGGTTGCCACTCTGATGACAGGCTTAAGCGGTGAAACCACCTTATCATCATCCACCTCCTTCGGCGGAATGAGGACAGTTCATCTCTATGCCTCTTGCTGTCTCCACGATAACATGCATTGCCATGTCGAGTTCGAAATCAACCGGGTCAAAGTAATATATTTTGCCTGCTGTCCTGAATCTGATACCAACTATTTTTGTCATGTGATTAGTTCTCCTTTATGGTCATAAGCAGCAGCTCAATTACCAGGTCAAAATTGACGTTTGCGTTAATTCTTATCTTCGCCTTCTCAAGTGCCTCAAGTATTGCCTCGATTCCCTGATAGGAATGCTTTGCTGCCTGTTTCTTTATATCATAGACCTCATCCTTGAATATGAGTCCGTTAACATCGTTTGTCGCCTTCATATACAGCACATCTCTGTACCATACCATAATCAGGTCAAAATAATCCTGCACCTGAAGCTTGTACTCAGCTATCTGCTTTACTGCTGCGCCCAGCTCGTAGAGATCTATGTCATCGAGGCGCTTTATAAGCGACAGTGCTGACTCCTTTAGCTCGTTGAACTCGTCTGATGAGGCGAGCTTAACAGCCTTTCCGACGATGCCCTGTGCAAATGCGGCACTGATATCTGCCTGATAATCCGGAATATGCTTTTCGTTCATCAGGTATGCCTTTATCACCTCGTCCTTTACCGACTTCATATTGAGTGTGATGCAGCGCGACCTGATGGTCTGCAGAAAGCTGTCTGCATTGGTGGTGAGAAGCATGATGACCGCATATGCCGGTGGCTCCTCAATGGTCTTTAAAAGCGCGTTCTGCGCCTGCTGGTTCATTTTTTCAGCCTCATCCACTATGTAAATCTTGTATTTACTGCTGTACGGCTTTATCACTATATCGTTGTTGAGCTGTGTCCTGATGTCATCAACCGATATGTTGTTGGGCTTTTCATGACTGACATATATTATATCAGGATGATTGTGGTCATCTGCCTGATGGCACGATTTGCACTCTCCACAACCGTCTGTGCCCTCCTTCTCACACTGCAGTGCCCTGGCAAATGCCTCGGCTATCATCATTTTTCCGGACAGCTGTGGTCCGTTTATTATATATGCATGTGAGACCTTTCCCATTGATATGGCATTTTGCAGATGCTCTATTATCTGCTCATTTCCTACTATATCCTTAAATCCTGCCATAGCTGCTGCCTCCGTTTTAGTCTGCCTGTGTCTGTTATAGCTTTTATATCCTACGTGAGTATATCAAGCAACAGTCCACGTATCTCTCCGATTCTTGCAAGTATGGACAGATGATCCTTCTCATCCTCCACCAGCTCTGATGCCAGCTCATCCAGATTGCTGTCTATCAGTCTTATTATACCATAAACTCTGTGCCTTCCTCTCCTGTCGAGGAAATTTTCTCTGGAAAATTTATGGGATCTGTATACCACCTCATTTAAAAAATCCTTTATGAGCCCGCGATATCTCTTCATGTCCCTGATGTCCATATGCTCGGCTATTCTGTTGCCCTGTGCTGTGATATCCTGCATCAGCGCATCTACCTTTGCCTGGAGATCAGCGTCTGTTATGGCGCTGGCCAGTGTGAATTTGAACGAGCCGTCACCGGCCTGTGTTTTTTGTGCATCAGGAACCTGTGTCACCTGATTTACTTCATTTACTCTGACTGCCATGAGGCTGCCTCCTTATTCGTTTCCGGTTACATTTATGTGCAGGCCGTAACCATTTTCCTACTCTGCAATTAAGAACTCTGTCGTATGTATGCTGAAATCTCGGCAAGCACAGTGTCCATATCATCATTTATGAAGCGACGTGTAATCCCAGCCTCACGCAGCTTCTCCTCAGAGAAATCTGATGCGTCTGCCAGAAAACGGCGGCACATCTCCTCATATTTAGGCACCTGCTGCCCCTTTTCCCGGTGAATGGCGCGTATCAGACGATCGCCGTCCTCCACCTCCACATAGATTGGCAGTACCTTGTCACTGCCAAAATAATCGCGTATCTTTGTGTAAGACTCCAGTGTTCCGACTGTCAGATAGCTTTTGCAGCGAAGGTCTATATCATCATCGTTTACCGTGAAATACTTCCACACGCCGTACACTGTATTGTACTCTCGAAGCTCTATGATGCGCCCCTGTGCACTGAGCCTTTTTACATCCTCTTCATTGCAGAAATGATAATCCTTATCCTGTGTCTCTCCGTCCCTTATCGGGCGCGTGGTATACGGGATAATCCTGCTAAGCATGAGTGAATCATCCTGCAGTATTTTATTGTATATAGTGTCCTTGCCTGATGCGCTTTTTCCCATCACGCAGAAAATCTTACCCATCTGTAAACCTCTTATATTTTAATTAGTATAAATATGATTGTTTGCTATGTCAAACTGTTGCTTACAGCACCGCAACAAACTTCCACATATTGGCATCCGGATCAAAATACAGGCCATCCACTTCAAGACCTGAATTTACAGCCTTTATTACATCATCTATGAGCTTGTCGTTCATTATCTCTCCCGGCACCACAAGCGGTATCCCCGGCGGATATATATTTATAAAGGCACCGCTCACCTTCCCGCTTGCCTTAAAGGCATAGACCGCCTGATGGTCTGCATCATATGCATCATACATTTCCATTGCGGCAGGCAGCTTTTGGTATATATCTGTGTCCATTTTGACAGGAAAGTAAAATTGATGTACCACACCCTCCTGCTTTAATATATCATAAAACTCTTCAAAATCAGACTTATATTTTTCGAGCCGGCTGTCTATTTCAATCAAAGCATCCGCAAGCCTGTCAAAGCCCTCATCCGTATCCATGACAGATGCCAGCGCCAGTACATAATTGCCCGCTGCCATCTCAAGCTGCAGCTCATATTTTTTAAGCAGAAGCTCAAGCAGCGTATGTCCATTCATAGCCTCTTTCGTAAATATAATAATCTTTGATTCGTCAAAATCATATGCCTCGTCAGCAGAAAAATCACTTTTTCTGACCACCTTCAGATGCGAAAGTCCGCTGACCTTCTGATAAAATCTGTCAAGTCTGCTCCTAAGCTGTGCAAAGACAGTCTCTTTGTTATCGCGCACATAGTGTATGCAGCGCTCTATGCCTGTCATAAGCACATATGACGGTGAGCTTGTCTCATAAATGCCGAGAAACTTCTCCACTGCAGCTTCACGCATCCCACCAAGCAGCAGAAGCGCTGTCTGTGTAAATGCCGGAAGCGTCTTGTGCAGGCTCACTATGACCGCATCGGCCCCGAGTGCTATGGCATTTTGAGGGAAGCCGCCTCCAAAGCCAAAGTGCGCGCCATGCGCCTCGTCAACTACGAGCAAAGCTCCATGTGCATGTGCCACAGATGCGATTGCCGCCACATCGGAAACCACACCATCGTATGTAGGCGAGGTTATCACAACCGCTTTTATGTCGGGATTTTCATCAAATGCCGCCCTTATCTGTGCCTCGGTTATCTGCCCCTGCAGCCCTGTCCGTGTAATTTCAGGGTATGTAAACACCGGGTGAAGCTGCCTTAAGTAAAGCGCATGATACACCGCCTTGTGACAGTTCCTTGCTACAAGCACCTTGTCTCCCCTTTTGGTGGCCGCAGATATTGCTGCCAGTATACCGCAGGTGCTTCCGTTTATAAGAAAATATGCACGCTTTGCACCGTAAAGTGCCGCTGCCTCAGCCTGCGCCTCCTTTATAATGCCCTCAGCGTGGTGCAGATTGTCAAAATTGTCTATCTCTGTTATATCAATAGCATACGGGTCCAGCTCTGCACCTATATCACTGCCACGGCGCTTATGCCCCGGCATGTGAAACGGATAAATATTTGATTGTGAATTATTTATCAGTTCTTTTTCCATTTAAGTACCTATATATCCTTTTTAGCCCAGAAATCTTCCAAGCTCCGGCATCCAGTCATCATAAAATATTTCATCATTGCAGAACGCGCTCCAGACCGGTGTGAGGAAATCAAGTATCAAATCAAGCGTCTCCTCCCAGCCTGCATTCGCATATGCCCTCTGCTGTCGTGTCAGCCTCTTACAATACTGCTCCCAGCGCCTTTTCATATACGCATAGCTGCGATAACCATACACCTGCTCAAGCCTGTGCATGCTCACTGTCTTCGGCTTATTTTTCGCTCTAACCTTAAAAATATCAATTATCTGCCTTCCGCTGACCGAATATCTCTTAAGTATCTCATATGCATCACCATATGGTTTCATATCGCTAACCAGCTCAAGCTTATCCATTATCTCAAACAGCTGTTCTCCGAGCCTGGATTCAGGCGAAAAAATACAAACATCTGCGTCTCCATAAAAGCTGTTCATAAAAACAATATTTTTAGTCATGGGAACTCCTGCATCCGCTTCATTAAGGCGCTCAAGCCTCACTGCAAACGGTACCTCCCCGCCATCACACATAGCGCTTAGATTCCACGTATGTATCAGCGGCTGCATATCACTGCCGTCCGGTTCATTATCTGATACCTTTGCCGTCTTCTTAGATAATTCTGCATTAGTCCATACCACATCACTGTGACTGTTAAGCCCTGCATTGCCTATAATGATATTGCGCAGTACATCAAACGGCGTACCATTATCCTCTGCCCTGCCACCGGGGCTGCCATATACATAATAAAACGCCAGCTTTTCTCCTGTTGCAAAATACGGCTTTTGAAGCCACAGCACTTTTCCCAGACCGGCATTATTTATACGCCAGAGAAAATCCTGCTTCACGTACTGCCATAACACATCGCTGTACGATAATTTTTTCTCATCGCTTATATGTCTTAAATCTACCCTCACTACAACCATACTCCTATGAAGCTTTGCACCTTCTTTACCACGCGCCTCGCCCTTGCATAATCCATGAGCACGGAAATATCCTTATCCGGATCAGCTATGTACGACTGTATGGCTGCCTTGAAATCATTGCGGTCCATTCTTGCCTCATATTTCAGGCAGTCGCATATCACACGCTCCTTATCATAAATGCCAAAAGTATTACCGCCAAGCTCAATGGTTGAAGCACCAAGCATAAGCGCATCCGGCTCCGTATAAAACGGGATAATTCTTGGATAGTCCATCTTAAAGCGTGATTTTGATGTATTTTTGTCCACAGCAAGCGTCCATCCGTATGGCTTCTCCTTTATATAGCCATAGGCGTAAAGTGCACTTTCCATGCAAAGCATTGCATCCGGAAAAAGTGCCGCGACAAGTGCATCCTCAGAAAAATCATCCACGCGGTCGGTGTAATAGCCGTTTCTGATGCGGACAAGCTTCCCCTCCCTGACAAGCTTATCAATTCGCCTGTAGTCTATACCAAGCCTTGTAAGCTCTTCTTTTTTCACTATTCCGTTGTGCTTTTCCATGGCATCAGCTATGATCGTCTGTACCTGTTGTATATTCATTACTGCTTCTCCATCCCTTGCTTATCGGCTAAAAGCCTCTTGGCATCACGTAATCCAAGCTGATACAGGCTCTCAAGCTTATTAGGATCCTTTTCTACCTTGCTTATTTTAATGTGCTCCGACGGCCTTAACACCTCGGCAATGCCCTGCTTTTCAAGCTCCTTAAGATGCTCAAGCTGATAATTGTACATGATATGCCTGTTTGAAAATGCCTCATAAAACCTCGGAAAACGCTTTTTGTATACTGATGTAAATAGCCTTGGCATAGGTTTTTTTACATAGTCGGCAGGCTTTGTCAGCACGACAACCACTCTGTCATAGCCCATATCAAGCATATGCTCATATGGGATGCTGTCCGTCACCGCGCCATCCAGATACCACTCATTCCCCAGCTTCACAGGCTTTGACACTACAGGCATGGAGCCCGATGCCCTGAGCACATCCATCTGGTCAAAGACACTCTTTATCTGCACATATTCAGGCTTACCTGTCCTGATATTCGTCACAACCGCATAAAATGGGATATCCGACTTCTTATATTCCTCATCATCAAACGGGTCAAGCTCTCTTGGTACTGTATCATAGGCATATTTCGTGCTCACTATGTTTTTCTCCCGAAGAAGCGGCCTGATACCCATATAATTTTTGTCACTGTTAAACCTCTTATTGTATCGTATAACCCTGCCACGCTGCTTTGACAGCAGATTCACTCCAAAAAGTGCTCCCGCCGAAACACCGATAACAGCATCAAAGCTAATATCATGGTCCATAAAACAGTCGAGTACTCCGGCTGTATACATACCTCTCATGGCTCCACCCTCAAGCACGAGGGCGCATCTTTCATCACTCATTTCTGCCTCCATCTATAATGTCATAATAAAAAATGTATTAATATTTATGTCGACCGCTGAACTTCAGATTGTCTCTCCTTCTGCGCTGTTTTCTCTCAAGCTTGTGCTCCCTGAAGCGCTCGCGCTGCTCCTTCTTAATGCTCCATTTGTGTTTCAACACATATATATTGTCTGATATTCTTCTAATCATGAAAATGCTCAGAATAATCACTGCGATAAGTACGAGCACCCAGAGAAAATATACCGGCTTTATCCTTATTATATCACTTTCCACGTTCTGTCTGCTGTTCTCATCAAAGTACGACAGATCGACCTTTGCTCCTGATTTCAGCAGATCCACACAGCCTACCACATGATCACCATACTTGTATCTGACCGTAGCAAGAGCATCCTTGTTGTCGGACTTCATGTCAGCAGCTTCCCTTTTAATGCTAGAAAAATCCGCGTTGTTTGGCAAAACAACATAGTTTTCCGACACCTTTGCATACATGCCGTGCTCATTCATCACGCCCAGATCCGGCGTATTGTCAGTAGCTGCGCTGTTTTCATTTTCAGCTATGCTTAGTGCCTTGAAGTTACTGAAATAGTAATTGAGCAGCGTGTTTGTGTCTGCATACTGGTCAGGCGACTGCGCATTCATAATAACCGCGCACAGCGTCAAGCCATCCTTCTCCGCATAAGTGACAAGCGTGCTGTTAGCCACTGAAGTGTAGCCGGTCTTTCCGCCGGTACAATCCTGATTTACAAACTGTGAATACGATTTAAATGGATGCAGCATCGCATGATGATTGTACAGCGGGGTATCCTCGGTATGCTTGTTTGTTGGTGGTATGATATAGGTCTTTGTGCCTGTAATCTTTCGAAACTCGTCATTCCTGTATGCCGCACACGAGATAAGCCCCATATCGTATGCGCTTGTCCAGTGATTTTCATCGGGCAGACCATTTGCATTGTTGAAATGTGTATCTGTACAGCCTAATTCTTCGGCTTCCTTGTTCATCAGATCAATAAATGTGCTGTAATCTCCCCCAAGCTTTTTGCCTGTATGCTCTGCTGCAGCATATGCGCACTCGTTTGCCGACTCAAGCATAACTCCATATAGTGTCTGCTCCATGGTCATCTCCTCGCCCACATCCCTCTTGATGCTCGACGAACCATCACTGCTCTCCTTCACCGCCTCTTTTGAGAATGTAACCTTCTCATCCATCTTGCAGTTGAGTATAGTCAGATATGTGGTGAGAATCTTTGTGATACTTGCAGGATAATGCTTTTCGTGTGAATTTTTCTCATAGAGCACCGTACCTGTATTGACCTCCATCACCACGGCGCACGGTGAATTTATCTGCGGTCCCTCCGGCCAGTACGTGTCATCACCATCCGCAAATGCCATAAGCGGTCTCGCACAAAGCGTAGTGACCATAGCAAACACTGCCATTATTAGTATTCCTGATTTTTTTAAATTTATAATTTTATGCTTCATATCTGTTCCTATTAATTCTAAAATTGGGTAGCTGTTCAGTACTATAACCAAAAATGTACTATTTCTAATTATAATGTATGAAAAACATGTTATCAAGGGCATGTGCATCGTATTTTTCCATTTTATTTTGACACCCACACAATTGTAGGGTATTATCTATATGAAATTTTACGTTTTTATAAGGAGATTTACATGAGACTTAGAAATATCCCGGGCGCCGGTGAAGTCATCGACAACAGCCCTTATTGCATAAAGGAGCCTGTTGAATTAAAAGGAAAATGGCATGATTTTTTAGGAAACAATAATCCGATTCATATAGAGGTTGGTATGGGAAAGGGCAGATTTCTGATGGATCTGGCACGGCTTCATCCCGAGATTAACTATATAGGTATCGAACGATATACCAGTGTGCTTCTTCGTGCCGTACAAAAAATGCAGGAGGACGAGCTGCCAAATGTGCACTTTTTGTGCATTGATGCCGCAACTCTTCCGGATATTTTTGACCGTAATGAGGTTGACCGCATTTACCTGAACTTTTCCGATCCATGGCCGAAGGACAGGCACGCAAGAAGACGCCTCACCTCAAGCGAATTTCTTGCCAGATATGATTTGTTTCTCGCACCTGACGGACGCATAGAGTTCAAGACTGACAACCAGGACCTCTTCACCTTCTCTCTGGAAGAGATTGAAAGCTCTGATAAATGGCACCTCGACGCCAGTACACGCGACCTGCATCATGATGCCGCAATGAATGAGGGCAACATCATGACCGAGTACGAGGAGAAATTCTCTGCTGTCGGAAACCCTATCTGCAAGCTGATTGCTTCAAGATAATGCGACATATCTGTCGTTAATCGCATGATTTATATAGTCAAACATGACCCAGCTTTTATGACATTCTTCAGATTTTTCTGAGGAACTGTCATATTCGTCTCTGGCATCGTTGAAATATCTCTGCGCTTCCTTATCTCTTCCCATCTTGCTATAGCTTGAACTGATATTACTGTAAACCATAGCCTTAAGATCTCTCGAGCGGATAATTTCTGCCGTGGCAAGGCTCTCCAGATAACATTCAAAGGCTTTTGACTCATCGTTCTCAAGCTCATATACCAATCCCAGGATATTGAGATACTCTGCATATTTTTCCACGTGACCGGTGCTCTTCAAGCGCGCAAGCGCTTTCTTTATGCGTACAACCGCACTGTCATAGTCCTTCTTTACCACGTCATCTACTGCAATTATCATTTCGTTATCCGCTATATTGTCTGTTGAATATTTGTCTACCCCATTCATCATATTTTACTCCGACCAAAGCATCTTTCCAAATGTTACTTTTTTCCTATTCAACAGTATAAACTCATTATTTCAAAATTTCAATATTAATTTCACTTTTTATGGGACTATCAGACTACCCAAAAATTATGCAATAAAAAAGCACCAACCCTATGGCTCATACGTCCATAAAACCGGTACCTTTGAGTGCGCCTCCAGGGGCTCGAACCCTGCACACCCTGATTAAGAGTCAGGTGCTCTACCAAATGAGCTAGAAGCGCGTTTATTAATTTGTTTGCGTTTTCCTTAACGCGAAATTTATTATATAGTATAGTTTATAGAAATGCAACACTTTTTTTTAATTTTTTAAATTTTTTTAGATTTTTTGTAAAACAGTTGATTTTACACCGTTTTAAGCTATATTATTTTCTATATACAGAGACTTTTTATTCCAGATTTCCCATCCAAAGTCTCTCAGAAAGGATTTACTGATAATGAAAGTAGAAGAAAGATTATTAAAATATGTGGGCTATCACACCACATCTGATGAAGCAAGTGATAAAATACCAAGCAGTGACAGGGAATTTGCACTCGCAAGAGAGCTTGAGTCAGAGCTTAAGGAGCTTGGCTTATCCAAGGTTGTGCTCACTGACCATTGTTACGTGTATGGTCTGCTGCCTGCCACTGCCGGCATGGAGCACAAAAAAGCGGTCGGATTTATTGCACATATGGATACTGCACCTGATTTTTCCGGGGAAAATGTCAAGCCACAGTTGCTGCGTCACTATGACGGAAGCGATGTGCTGCTTAGAGGCAGTGGCGAATACCTGAGAGTAAGCGATTTTCCTGAGCTTAAAGCCCTCTCCGGACGCACTCTCATTACCACAGATGGCACTACACTGCTTGGTGCCGATGACAAGGCCGGTGTGGCTGAGATTATGACCGCCTTAGAGCAGATTATCGCAGAGGGCACTCCTCACGGCGATATCTGGGTTGGATTTACCCCCGATGAGGAGGTTGGAAAGGGTGCGGATTTGTTTGATCTGGACTATTTCGAGGCAGATTTTGCCTACACCGTGGACGGTGATTACGAGGGCGAAGTGGCCTATGAAAACTTTAATGCCGCAAGCGCTGAATTTACCATAAAGGGCGTCAACGTGCATCCGGGCGAAGCAAAGGACATTATGGTCAATGCTGCTTTGGTTGGCTGCGAGATTGCCGCAGCGCTGCCTGCAAACGAGACTCCTGCCACAACTGAGGGCAGAGAGGGCTTTTACCATCTGTGTGATATGAGCGGTGATGTAGCATCAGCCCATCTGTCATATATTGTGCGCGACCACGACAAGGCTCTTTTTGCTAAAAGACTTGATACTCTCCGCTCTCTTGAGATAGAGATGAACAAAAAATATGGTGAGGGCACTGTTTCTTTGACTATCACCCACTCCTACGAGAATATGCTTTCAATCATAATGGACAACATGTACATTATCGACCTGGCAAAGGCTGCTATAGAGGAAAACGGTCTAGAGCCGCTATCACGCCCGGTTCGCGGCGGTACAGACGGCGCACGTTTATCCTTCATGGGACTTCCTTGTCCAAACCTCGGTACCGGCGGCTACGGCTTCCACGGCCCATTTGAGCACATATCAGTGGAGGGCATGGAGACTGCGGTTAATATAATCAAATCAATTGTGAAGCATGTGCTGATGCTGGCTGACGTGTGATTTCGTGCCGGTCAGTTACTCTTCACAACTAACAGTGTGACTAGCCACGGCCACGTTACTGTTCACTACTAACAGTGTAACCAGTAATCCGACTGCGTTTTAGTGTAAACAATAACTGATTTGTGTATTGACTTATCTGACAATTCTGTTATAATGATGGCAACCAATTGTTTTTCGTTTATTTTCGAACGAATAATTACAGCTTTTTTTGAAACTGACAGATGTTTCAGAAGGGAGACCATATGGTAGTACTTGCAGCACTTATCATTTTTGCAGTTGTTGGTGGAATATTTGTAAATTATCTTCGCAGAAATCAAAATGATATCGGCGGAGGAATGGGAAAGGATTACATGAAAGAGCATTGGGGAATCGATGACGACAAGTAATCAAAAATACCGGGCAACACATTTTGTGTCCCGGTATTTTTTATACAACCATCGTAACTATTCAGAACCACTGAGAACAAGAAAAGCTGATGCGTCATCAGAAAAGCCTAACTTTGCTAACGTGAATTTGCAGGCTCCATGTTCACAGAGCGGCCCTTTATCTTTGCATTCTTCATGGCATTAAGCACTTCCTTGCCATACTCAGCCGGTACCTCAACAAATGTATACTTATCGTACATGTCGATTGCACCGACAAGCCTGCCGGGCATGCCTGACTCGCCTGCAATGGCGCCTAAAATGTCACCCGGCTTTATCTTGTCCTTCTTTCCGACGTTGATAAACAGGCGTACCATGCCATCCTCAGCTCCTGTATTGTGGAAATCATAGTCGTCCTTTGATTCAGCTGTGGATATCTCTGAAGCACCCATAGCCTGGTATAAAAATGCCGCCGCTATATCCATTGCCGTGTAATCTGACTCATTTATCTGATTCTCTATAATATCAATGACACTTGTGAGATTTTCCTCATCTATAATGGTGGAAATCTGGTCCATAATCTTTTCTGCCCTGATTTTGGCAACATCATCAGATGATGGAATTGGCTGTGCATAGATTTTTGTCTTGCAGTAGCGCTGTATGTCCTTGAGCTTATATACCTCCTTGCCCTTTACAAAGGAGAATGCCTTTCCACAGCGGCCTGCTCTTCCTGTACGACCGATTCTATGTACATAATACTCGTCATCCTGAGGCAGATCATAATTGAAAACAGCCTCCACATCATCCACATCAATTCCACGCGCTGCGACATCAGTGGCAATAAGAATATCTGTCTTTCCGTTTCTGAAGTTCTTCATGACACGATCTCTCTGCACCTGCTTCATATCACCATGAAGTCCTTCTGCACTGTAGCCGCGTCCGCAAAGCTCATATGCCAGCTCGTCGACCATCTTCTTGGTATTGCAGAATACAAGTGAGAGCTTTGGATTATAGTAATCCAACAGTCTTGTGAGTACATCTATCTTGTCCTTGCGCTTCACATCATAGTAATACTGGTCGATATTTGCGACTGTCAGCTCTTTTTTCACAATCTTGATATTGATAGCATCATGCTGATATTTTCTTGTAATTTCCAAAATAGGCTTTGGCATTGTTGCCGAGAAGAGTACTGTCTGATGCTCCTGTGGCAGGTATTCGAGCACTGTCTCGATATCCTCCCTAAAGCCCATGTTGAGCATCTCGTCTGCCTCGTCGAGCACTATTGTCTTTACATGGTCAGGCCTGATTGTCTTTCTCCTGAGATGATCCATAAGACGCCCCGGGGTTCCGATAATAATCTGCACACCGCCCTTAAGTGCCTTAATCTGGCGGCTGATATCCTGTCCTCCGTATACCGGAAGTACCTTCACACCATGCATATATTTTGCAAGCTTCCTGATTTCATCTGCCACCTGGATGGCAAGCTCCCTTGTAGGAGAGAGGATGATAACCTGTGTCTTGTGACTTGACGCATCAACGCTCTCAAGCACCGGAATACCAAAGGCTGCTGTCTTTCCTGTTCCGGTCTGCGCCTGTCCGATTACATCCCTGCCCGAAAGCACTGCCGGGATTCCCTGAGCCTGTATTGGAGTTGCCTCCTCAAAGCCCATATCCTTGATGCCTCGCAAAATCTTAGGGTTTAGTTCTAATTCGTCAAATCTGATTGTTTCCATATATTTTTTATATTTCCTTTCAAAAAAATAAAGTGTGCATATTTTTATAACATGCACACTTTAACATATTTGTGAGATAATTACAAAATATTATTTCTTCATTTTTTACGAAATATGCAATACCGCATATTTCTTTACTGAATAGTTACCAAAATACTACATACTGCTAAATAAAGCTGCTATCTCATCCGGTGTCAGATTACGATTTGTGTTATTCAAATCTACAACCGGAGACTTTGCAGGTTCCGGTTCACTTACAGGCTCCGGCTCAGGTGCCTGAGGTGCCTCTGTGACCGGTTCCGTAATCACTTTCTCTGCCGGCTCTGATTCAGGTTCTGTCGCACCTGCGTTTGCACTTGCAAAAAGTGCTGCTATTTCATCTGCACTCAGCTGGCGGTTCGGATCGCTGTTTGTCGTATCTGCAACAGCTTCGTCTGCAGCAGGGCCTGGCTCTACTACAGGTTCCGGTTCAGGTACATGTGGTGCCTCTGTGACCGGTTCCGTAATCACTTCCTCTGCCGGCTCTGATTCAGGTTCTGTCGCACCTGCGTTTGCACTTGCAAAAAGTGCTGCTATTTCATCTGCACTCAGCTGACGGTTCGGGTCGCTGTTTGTCGTATCTGCAACAGATTCTTCTGCAGCAGGGCCTGGCTCTACTACAGGTTCCGGTTCAGGTATATGTGGTGTCTCACTTACAGGTTCCGGTTCAGGTACATGTGGTGTCTCAACTACAGGCTCCGGCTCATTTACCGGAATAGGCTCAGGTATCTGTTCTGACTCATTCGCTTGTACAGATTCCGGTTCAGGTATCGCCTCCATGGCCGGTGCTGATTGTGGTGCGTCGATCGTTTGCTTAGGCATCTCAACATTTGCTGTAAACTGAATAGGATTTGCTGTGATTGCCTGACTCAGACGGATTTCCATATCCTTTATGCTGTCAGACAGAACCTGCTGCTTTTCCATAATGTCCTTGAGGTTGTCATAAATCACATTTTTCTGGCTCTCAATAATGAAATCATTGCTCTCCTTGAGCTTATTCTCAAGATGCTCAAAAGTCTCCATAAGCTGTTCATTAGAGTTCATAATCGCATCAGCATTTTCCTTATTCCTGTTGATAACAACCTTTGCGATTCCCTTCTGTGCATTGATGATATCCTCAGTCGGAATCTTTGACTCCTTCTGCAGTATCTCAATCTTTCCCTCTATCTCATCAAAATACTTTCTAAGCATGAGGTAAGATGCCTTTTCCGACTTAAAAATACTGTCATACTGTTCCTCCCTCCTGTCCTCCTTTAGAGCACTCAGTGAGAAAAATCCGCTTATCACTCCCCACAGGCAAATCATAAAGATAACTGTGATTGCTGCAATGAGCATGTATTCCTTTGGATAATTAATTATCGCATAAAAATCCGCTAAAATAACAAGCGTGGAAATAAGAATTAGAAATATAACCTGTATTTTTGCCTTTTTTTGCTTTTTATCCTGCATATAATTCCCCTTCCCGGGGCCTGACGCTATCCGCGACAGCCGTACCGCGTGACGGCTGTGGATAATACAAGTCCCAGTACATTTATCTTAATGTATCTATTATAGCGTTTATTGGCTGTAATGTCGATTGTTTTTAATGATTTTCAGACATTTTCAGACATTTTCCAAGTATCCATGTTTTCCGAATAGCGTACGTATATACCGATGTTAGTATATTTTTTCATTACTCCCCGATAATTGTAAACCTTTATTGCAGTTATGGTTGACAATCGACATCTTTTCATGTTAATGTGTTAACCGTACAAAAATTACTATGAAATTTACAAAAAGGAGATTTTATCATGAACCAGACAGAAACTATAGACTACAAGCATGGAACGACCTATGCCATAACGGTAACAGCGCTCATGACAGCTGTCACATGTATTCTTGCACCATTATCTATCCCGATTGGGCCGGTACCGATTTCACTGACAAACCTGGCCATCTATATTTCATTATATCTGCTTGGATGGAAACGCGGAACTATAAGCTACCTGATTTACCTGCTTATCGGACTTGTCGGAATCCCTGTATTTTCAGGCTTCACCGGTGGCCCAGCTAAGCTTGCCGGCCCTACAGGCGGATACATCATCGGTTTTATTGCCATGGCAATTATTGCAGGACTTGTAATCGATCATTTCCACCAGCCTTGGCTCCAGCTCATTGGTATGATTGTCGGAACTATCATATGCTATGTGCTCGGTACAGCATGGTTCTGCTTTGAGGCAAAAAGCACAGTCAGCGGTGCGCTCTCAATATGTGTGTTCCCATTTATCCCGGGCGACCTGATAAAAATGATAATTGCCATGCTTATCGGACCGGCTATTAAAAAAAGACTTCGCTAAACATCAACTCCAAGCTTTCTAAGCTCCTGATACAGGCGCGCTACCGGAAGCCCTACCACATTATTGTAATCACCATGTATTCCCTTAATGTGGATGGCAAAGCGTCCCTGTATCCCGTAGCTTCCTGCTTTATCCATCGGATCCCCGCTTGAAATATAGCGGTCAATTTCATCTTCCGTCAGTGTATACATGCTGACATCCGTCTTCTCATAAAAGCAGTGTTCTCCGGTTCTTCCGGCTTTGTCAATAAACACAAACGTTACCCCTGTATAGACACTGTGCGTTTTTCCCGAAAGCATCGAAAGCATACGCCTGGCATCTTCTTCGTCCTTCGGCTTTCCAAGAATCTGATTCTCATAAGCCACTACCGTATCCGCTCCGATTACAAGAATATCCTGCGGTGTCACAAGCTCTGCATGCTGTTCATTGTAGGTAAGCACACCTGACGCTACCTCCTCTGCCTTTTGACGGGATAGTTCCATGACAACCGCAGATGGCTCCTCCTCTGTGATTATCTCTTCTCCCTTTGCAGGACAGACAACAAACTCTGCCCCAATCTGCTCTAATAATTCCTTCCGGCGCGGTGATGCCGACGCCAATATTATCTGACTCATATTTGTTTTAACCTTTTCCTTCACTTTGGATTTTGGGGCTGTTTCATCTGAAGAATACAATTCCTTATGACTGATTACACGTTTCCACTTGTATTATACAGTTTCCTCTTTCACCGGCGCTTTCCCTGACATAATTCTATAAAATACAGCACAAAATACCAACGCAAAAACGACTCCAAACACATTCTGAATCACCCTGAGGCTGACTGCTCCCTTTAACCCATAGCTCTCTGCAGCTATAGCCAGAGCACCAAATGTATTAAAAACAGCCTGCCAGCCGTATTGTGCCGATAATCCCACGCCGATTCCGCCTATAATTCCTATGTACGCATAGATTGATGGTGGAAGCAGGAAGTATAATGCCGTGAAGCATATAACACCTGCGATATTACCGACAATCCTTTTTCTGACTCTGTACTGCATATCCTCCATAAACGGCAGGATGGCAGACATGGCTGCAATACCTGCCCACATTGCACGCGGCATATTGCAAAGCTGTGCAATACAAAGAACTAACGGTACACATAGTATCTGGCACAGCTGCCATTTCGTTCGTGATGAAAAAAGATCAAACTCCTGAATTACGGCTTTCATATTTCTTTTATAGTCTCTGTTTTTATGATTTCTGTAAAATACCAGGCATGTAAGGACAGCGCCTGCGGCCATCCCTGCTATTCGAAGCATATAGCTTTTTCCTGACACATCATATCCATATAACAATAAATAGCCAAGAACCAGTGTGGATTGATTAAACATAAATGGATTATGGCATCCGAACAAAATCAGCACTGCAAGAGCTGCAATGTTTATAAGCAGCGCCGGAAGCGGTGAAAGCTGATTTGCCAGATGTGGGCATACTGTCATAATTACAAAGAACAATGCCAAAAGCCATGTAGAGTGTCCGGTATGGATTCCCAGATCAGCGTTTCGAAATACCATAACGCATAATAAGACCACTACTCCCACAATGCTGTTATCCTTTCCCAATATAATGCTTGAGGCAGTGACAAAGGCAAAGCAAAAAACCATTGTGACAGCTATCTTCACCATATATACAAACGCATGGTATAGTTTTTCTTTCATTGTTTTGCTATTTTTCAGCAGGCTTTTGGAGCCGGCCTGATTTAACTGCAGTTCCTGATAAAATGTCATATGAATTCTCCTATCTTTTATCTTATTATTTTATTATTGTAACTATCATGTTCTAAATAGCTACTCATTATAATTCTTTATTGGCAGTTGTACTACAAATCTGCATCCACCATATTCCCGATTTTCAGCTTTGATTGTTCCACCGGCGATGTCTACAATTCTTTTCACAAGTGCCAGACCAAGGCCGTTTCCCTCGGCTTTATGGGAACCATCCACCTGATAAAACTTGTCAAATATTCTGGCTTTTGCATCATCCGCGATTCCCGGTCCCTCGTCTTCCAGAATAAACTGCACATAATCATTTTCATGCCTTAGAAACATGGTGATTGTCCCATTTTCAGGACTAAACTTGATTGCATTATCTAAAAGATTCATCCAGATATGCATAAAAAGCCCTTCATTTCCAACATATCTGACCTCCTCCATCTCCACCTGAAAGCCAATTCCTTTTTCAGTCCATTTGTCTTCCAATGAAAGAAATGCCTGACGGATTTGTTCATCCAGACGATATTTGGTTTTTTTCATTGGAATATTCTGATTTTCCAGCCTTGATAACAATAAAATATTTCCAACAAGACCTGAAAGCCTTTGAGTATTAAACAGGATTTTTTCTACATACCCCTCCTGCTCCTGTGACAGCTCATCTCCCTGGAGCAGCATTGTATAGCCTTCAATTGCATTGATTGGTGTCTTGAATTCATGGGAAACATTGGATACAAAATCCATTTGCAGCATCTCTGTTGCACGAAGCTCTTTTGTCATGACATTAAAGCTCTGATAGGATTCTCCAATCTCGGCTATGCGGCTGTTTGTTTCCAAATGCTGTTCAAAATCTCCCTGGGAAACTGCCTTCATTGCTTTACCAAGCCTGGTAATCGGCTCAAGGAGCCTTGCATTGATAAATGATGTGATAAGTCCTGCTATCAATGTATTAAAAATCAAAAGCCAACCAAGGCCCGGTATTTTCCCGGGCAAATCCAAAAAATGATTCAAAAACGCAAATAACAGGGCTGATATCAGCATAGAACATGCAAGTGCCAGCCAGATTGCACCGGTCAGACACGAGCGGATACGCAATTCTTTTTTCTTTTTATGTTCCATTATTTTTTCACCACCTTGTATCCCAGACCACGCATTGTTACAATTTCGAAATCCGGATTTTCTTTAAAACGCTCCCTGATTCTTCCTATATGTACCTCTATCGTATGTGGGTCTGCCTCCGTCTCATATCCCCATACCTCATCCATTAGCTGCTGCTTCGTAAATGTCCTGCCCGGTGAAGCTGCCAGCTTGTATAAAAGCAGGAATTCTTTTTTTGGCAGGACAAGCGTTTCATCACCGGTCACAACTGTCATTGCATCATAATCAAACTCGGTTGAGCCAATCACAATTTTGTGTTCGTTCAGTATCTGTGCACGACGAAGCAGTGCTCCTACCCTCAAAACCATTTCATTGACATTTACGGGTTTTACCATATAGTCGTCACTTCCCGAAAGAAAGCCCTGACGCATATCATCGAAGCTGCTTTTTGCAGTAATCATAAGCACCGGTATCTGATATCCCGCCGAACGAAGCTCCGACACAAGTTCATATCCATCCATAACCGGCATCATTATATCGGAAATGATTAAATCAATATACTCTCTGTCCAATACCTCCAGTGCCTGTGCTCCATCCGACGCACTTTTGACCTGATATCCGCTCTTTTCAAGCACCTTTTGGAATAACAAACTTAATTCCTTATCATCTTCTACAATTAATATCTTAAACACGCTTTATGTTCTCCTTTAATCAAAACAAATCCCTTGCCCATCCAAGCAGATGCTGTACCAGAAACACCTTTCTCTTACGTTTTTCTGTTAATTCAATCGGCTTTACATGATACGGATCATAATATGTTCCATCGTCTAATACCTGTCTGGACACGCTCTCATACTCCATCATGCCATCCTCCAGCTGTTTATTAACCTCTTTACTGCGTATTACAAGCATCAGCTCTGTATCCAGATAAGTACTTCTCATGTCCATATTGAATGAACCTATTACTGACAGATCATCGTCAATCAGAATACTTTTTCCATGATACGAATAACCGCCTTCATATTCCCAGATATCAATTCCTGTTTCTAAAATTCTGTTTCTGTTTTTGGCATAATCAGCAGCTCCAAATGGATTTCCGTTATTTGCAACAGAATTTGTCATAATAGAAAAGTCCGGAACCTTCTGTGCAATTTCCTCCCATGTATTATACATCATATCATTGCAAATAATATATGGTGTATGAATTTTTACGCGTTCCTTTGCATTTTTCATTAATTCTCCCAGCTGATACCATACCACCGGTTCCTTAGCTTGGGTGTGGATTGGGTTTGATAACAATGTAATCTTTTCTGTTTCAAAGGTTTCATCCGCATAATCTTTATCACAAATTTTTTCCTTATTAACTTCAAAATATTGCTGATACCCTTCCTGCAGCTCTAAAACTGCTTTCTTTACAGACTGTCTGTCAGCTAATTTTTTACTGTTATGAAAATACCGACAGTCCTCCTGTTCCCATATTGTTTCAAAATAATTCCAAAGCTGATTGACCGAATTATCTTTCTGTGGCTCATCGCAGACAACTAACACATCCCGGTCAAAATTTTTATGCCCCGGAAAATCACCCAAAAAATAATTATATGTGTTTCTTCCGCCAAGAATATATATTTTACCATCTGCAATCAGATATTTATCATGCATTCTTCCCATTGTCTTCCATGGCTTAAGCGGATTTGCTTTATTATACAGCTTAATCTCAACATTCTCATGCGAAGATAATCCATAAAAATATGGATTACCCTCCATATCAATCCAGCTCTCCATTCCATCTACCAATATGCGGACATGTACGCCTCTGTCTGCCGCACCATGCAGTGCTCCTAAAATCAATTTTCCGCTTTCGTCTGATTTAAATGCAAATGTAGAAAGGATTATTTCATCCTTTGCATTTTGGATTAATCTCACTCTTTCTAAAAGAGCCTGCGAATTTTTTTCAATGATTACTGCTCTTTCCGTATTCTCTCTCCCCGCCACACTCATAATATTTTGTGTTTCCTTTATAGTAGCATCAGACACCGCCGGCTGTTTTTTATATGTTATGCATATTCCGATTAACTCATAAAAAGCCACACATAAAAAAACTGCCAGTATAGCCAAAATAATTTTACATATTTTATGCCTTTTCATTGTACATCACCTGATTCCTTGTATTTTATACTCATACAATACAATGTCAATCTCAATTTTACCTCAACAGAATTGATTTTATGCAAAAAAACAGGAAAAAGCAGCTGCCTGCAATTTCCTGTCCATAAAAACTCATATAAAATTATTTTACTGCGATTTACCTATTTTTCGTCGCTTCTACCGTCTTTCCGTTTTCCTGATGTGCAAAGCTCCATGACTTCTTATAGATAATCCATATAATTTTTAAAGCACAATTACGGCAGCGTCAAGCCCGTCTACTTTTCCGTCAAATGCGCTATCTGTCAGCAGATTATATTTCTCGGCATACTCATTAAATTCCTTTACACTGCTGCCGCAATTGAAAAGCATTGCGATTGTTTCTTCGCCGTTTTTTCTGATCATAACAATCGTATCCTCATCGTCATTTGTGATTGTCTCAATCATTTCGCCCTCTACGATACATGCATGTGCTTTTCTAATCTGCATTAGCTTCTTATACCAATTATACATCTCCTTGTCCTGGTATTCCTCATCCCAGTACATGCCTCGTCTGCAGTCCGGATCATTTGCTCCCGGCATGGCATACTCATCGCCATAGTAAACCATAGGCATTCCCGGCAGTAACAGCTGAAAGGCTGCTGCGAGATGCTGCTTTTTCTTATTATCGTTGCACAGATGTAGAAATCTTGCTGTATCATGGCTGTCAATCAGGTTCCACATCAGAGGATAGCACTTTTTGTTTAAGCGTCCCTTCAGATATCCCAGATTCTGTACAAACTGACTGACATTTATCTTTTCATCTGCAAGCAGGTCTATCAGATTCAGGTAGAATGGATAGTTCATTACAGTATCCCACTCATCTCCCTCGAGGAAGTCGCCTGCGTAGTGCCATATCTCACCAATTATCAGCATATCCTTCTTTACAGCCTTGATTGCCTTTCTGAAATTCTTCCAGAAGAAATGACTGATTTCGTCTCCTACATCCAGTCTCCATCCGTCAATATCACATTCCTTAATCCAGTAGCAGGCAACATCAGTGATGTATTTCTCCACCTCAGGATTTTTCAGATTAAGCTTTGGCATTCCACCGTAGTAGCCGAAGCATTTGAAGTTTGGAATCTCTCCCCATTCACTCTTAGGCGGCAGCTCGTCGATAAAATACCAGTCCAGATATTTTGATTTCTCGCCCTTTTCCAGTATATCCTGAAATGCAAAAAATTCTCTTCCTGAGTGGTTGTATACCGCATCCAGCACTACCTTCATGCCACGCTCATGAGATTTTTGTACGAGCTCCTTTAAATCCTCTGTTGTGCCAAATGATGGATCAACCTGATAATAATCAATGGTATCATACTTATGGCACGAATTTGATTTAAAGATTGGTGTCAGATACACCACATCGATTCCCAAATCTTTAATATAATCCAGATGCTCTATGATACCTCTGAGATTGCCATGCAGATCATCCATAGGCGTAATCGGCGCCTTATACCACAGCTTTTTGTCTACCGGCTGTGTTGCGGCAAAGCGCGATGGGAAAATCTGATACACTACCTTGTTTGCTGCCCACTGTGGCACCTCAAACATCTCTTCCTCTCTGAGATTCTGCGGGCAGTCAAACATTCTGTCCCTGTTTGTAATGCACTCCTTGTCGAACTCATAATTGCCGTAATATACCTTTTCACCCTGCATGTCTGTAAATTCAAAAAAGTATCTCAGACATATCAGATTCATCCGAAGCTGTGCTTCATAATAATCGTGAAACTGTGAGGTGGCTACCTTCTTCATAGGAAGAGTCATTCGCGTATCCTTGCGCTCCATTGGTATATACTTGTCCTCATAGTGAAGGATTACCTCCTTCATATCATGTGCCCTCATAAGATGACTGTGGTGTTTCCGGGTAAGCTGTGTCCGGATATTGTGACACCCAGATTTTGTACCTGCTCTCAAGTGTTTTAGTATCCCACTGGCTGTTTGCCGACAACTCATTCATTGCAGCGTAAAACATAGGTGTATATCCTTTATTATATATTTCCTGCAAAAATGCCTCAGCTACTTTGGTGCGTGCCTCTGATGACATGCCATACTGTCTGCTGGCTGAGTCTGTGAAGCCCTCGCAGTCAAATGCCACCGGATATGTAATCTGATATTTTGAGATGTAGTCTGCTACCCAGTCTGCCTCCTCAATGGCTTCTGTTTCATTTACTGCTGATGAAAAGAAATATACTCCGACCTTTATGCCATTTTTCTGCGCCTCCTGCATGTTGTATCTTGCATTTGTATCAACACACATCTCGCCTGTTTTCTGGGTTCTGTAGCCCACACGTATCATTGCAAAATCAATTCCGCCTGCGGCAACCTTGTCCCACTTTATAGTGCCCTGATATTTAGATACATCAATTCCGAAGGTCAGGTTACTGTTTTCCGCAACAGAGCTTGCAGACAGTATCTGTGTCTCATCCGCAGAAGCCCCATCATCAGATGTCACACTCATTGAGCCGGCATTGTCTCCCGTATGCTGCGGGTCTTCCTTGTCTGAACTATCCTCTGTGGCTGTTTCCGTCATCTGTGACGAGCCCTTAGCCTCGTTTTTTGCTGACTTAATCACAAAAAATGTGGCAACTGCAGCCAGCGCAGCTACTATCGCAACAATTATAAATATTGCTATTATCTTTCTTTTATCGTTCATAGATTTTCCTCTTCATTATTTATATATGTCACCATGTACAGGCAATCTGCTTTTATGCAACAAAATATATCATATAATCCGGTATTTTTCAAATATTTCTCCCTTTTTCATAACTTTTCAAAGTCCTTTTTCAGAGAAAAAAATCCGCTATACTCACCTATCGTATAGCGGATTAATAAAACATTATTTAATTTTCATCTTATTTTTTATTGCTCTAAGCTATTGTGCCATTTGCAATGTCGTTCTTTGCAAATAAATATGTAATAACCGGCATAAGAATGGCTGAAATAATTGCTTTGACAATATTACCAACACCAAGCTGTGCTGTAACGGCATATGTAACCATACTTACAATGAATCCCAGGGCTGCAAATGCAAAAATAAGCACCAAACCAATCTTTTTTGTGTGCGAAAAGCAAAATACCGATAGAAACAGTTATGACAATCTGTAGTATAACGCCAATGAAACTCAGTACGACATATATCGAACCTAATCCTAAAGCAGCTCCTACGACTGAAGCACCCAGTGCAACGACAATACCGCCAATTGCTGCAAGAACATTCACCACAAAAATAATCCATAACCATACGGTTAAACCTGTTGAAAGCTTATTGTTTTCCATAATTATCCTCCTTTAGTAATCCCAATTTTTTCAACATATTCATTATAATGTACCTGAAAAATATTTCAATAGTCAAAAGGTCTCATTTTGAAACTTTTTACATCCGGGCTAATCAAAAATATCATTGATTTAAATGACAGATGCATTTACAATATAGCTATTATGAAAAAATTATTTGTAAAATATGTCTCACAAAACATACTTGGCATGGTGGGTATGTCATTATATATACTTGCCGACACCTTCTTTATATCAAAGGCGGTCGGCTCAAACGGTATCACCGCGCTCAACCTGGTGCTGCCTGTATACAATTTGATTTTTGCCATAGGCGCAATGATTGGAGTCGGCTCCGCTATCAGATATGTCGTAGAGAAAAATAAGGGCGATACATCCAGCGAGAGCTATTTTTTTCATGCTCTGCTGTGGTGTATTATAATAAGCGTTATATTCATATTGATTGGTATTTTCATCCCGGACAGGCTCGTAGGGCTGCTCGGCGGAGATTCGGCAATTATAAATACCGGTAAAAACTATACACGTATTTTCATGCTTTTTACGCCGTTTTTCATGTGCAACTATGTGTGCAACGCTTTCGTAAGAAATGATGGCGCACCATCCATTGCCATGTGCGCCACACTTTTCAGCAGCCTTTTTAATATTGTTTTTGATTACATACTCATGTTTCCGCTTGGACTTGGTATGGAGGGAGCCGCTTTAGCTACCGCTATTTCACCGATTATAGGCATCCTGATATGCTGTATTCATTTCTGCTCAGACAAATGCTCCGTAAAGCTTAAGCCGACGGTTCCATCTGTCAAGAGACTCTTTTACTCCTGCCAGGTTGGTGTTTCTTCCTTTGTTGCTGAGATATCATCAGGTGTCATAACTATTGTCTTCAATATGATTATCCTGAGGCTTGCAGGAAATATCGGCGTGGCAGCATACGGTGTGGTTGCCAATACATCACTGGTCGCTGTAGCTTTGTTCAACGGAATAGCACAGGGTTCACAGCCTCTTATCAGCGACTATTACGGCAGAGGACTTAGAAAAAATGTAGGCTCAATACTCAGGATGGCTGTCGTTTCATCTCTATTAATTGCTGCACTGCTCATTTTGTTCATATGCACCTTTGCACCTTTTGTGACATCTGTTTTCAACAGCGAGCACGATGCCAGGCTTGCTTCGTATGCCGAGAGCGGACTGCGCCTTTACTTTACAGGCTTTATTTTTGCCGGAATTAATATAGTAGGTTCTGCTATCCTAAGTGCTGTTGAGTCCGTAAAATATGCGTTCGCGGCATCTATCATGCGTGGTTTTATCGCTATAAGCATTTTCGCATTCGCACTTTCAGCCGCCTTCGGCATGACAGGTGTGTGGCTTGCTTTTCCGGCGGCTGAATTTGTGACTATGTTTATTATTGTTAAAGGATTAAGGCAGCTTAAGCTGTAGATGCAGGCTATAGGTGTAAGTGAACTATTTTCGTGCATACTTATTTTCCATGTGATATACTTATGATTAAGAAAACCTATCACAATTATGATATATGATGAAAGAGGAGGGCTTGTATATGGCAAAAATAGAAAGAGTTATCAATAGGGATTTTGACCAGTTACTTTCCACGATTGAAGACGGAATAATAAATGGCAGTGTGTCAGCATCTCTGGAGGATGCCAGTGACTTTCGAAGCCAAGATGCGCGTTGCAGCGTCAGGGTATTTGAACGCTTCAGCTATACCGGTGGTAACAGGGTAAGTCTCAATGTTACACTTTTTCAAAATGGCGAGGAGCCTGTTCACCTTTCCGCAATTACGGCAGGTGGAAGCCAGGCTGTGTTTTTCAAGCTTAATACTTTTGGGGAAGAGGCATTTCTTGATAAATTGATTGAATTGCTTGATTAAAATAGACAAATTTTTTTCAAAAGTATTCTTTATGTTGGAAATCAAACATACAAGTTGTTTTTATAACGCTATTGTTCTATCAGAAACATAAAAAACTACTGATGGAGGAAAAAAATATGTTTTGTTTTCAATGTGAACAAACGGCCGGATGCACCGGCTGTACCGGAAATACAGGTGTCTGCGGAAAAAAGGCAGATACTGCACAGTTACAGGATGAATTGACAGGCGCACTGATTGGTCTGGCTAGAGCTGTCGATGACACATCAGCTGTTTCAAAAAAGACCTGGCAGACCATTATCGAGGGCTTATTTACCACAATTACAAATGTAAGTTTTGATAATGCAGCAATTGAAGATATGATACAAAAGGTCAGAGCAGAAAAAGCCTCTCTGGTTGGCGACTGTAATAAATGTCAGTCTCCTTGTGGACGAACTGACGAATATGATATGCAACAGCTATGGAATGCTGATGAAGATATCCGTTCCCTGAAGTCACTTATTCTCTTTGGTATTCGCGGAATGGCTGCATATGCCTATCATGCATATGTCCTGAATTTTGAAGATCCCGAGGTAAATCAGTTTTTCTGTGAAGCCTTGTTCAAGATTGGTTACGCAGAAAGTATGGATGAACTGCTTCCAACAGTTCTCAAGGTAGGTGAAATCAATCTAAAGTGCATGGCACTTCTAGACAAGGCAAATACACAAACCTATGGAACACCGGAGCCAACAGATGTTACGCTTACGGTGGAAAAGGGACCTTTTATCGTAGTAACCGGACACGATTTAAAGGACCTGCAGCTTTTGCTTGAACAGACAAATGGAAAGGGAATCAATATCTACACTCATGGTGAAATGCTCCCTGCCCATGCATATCCACTCTTAAAGAAATTCCCTCACTTGAAAGGAAATTTCGGAACAGCATGGCAGAATCAGCAAAAAGAATTTGATCATATTCCTGCTCCTATTCTCTACACCACAAATTGTCTGATGCCTCCAAAAAGCAGCTACATCGACAGAGTGTTCACAACAGAAGTGGTTGCCTTCCCGGGTACTGTTCATATCGATGAACAGAAGGATTTCACTCCTGTTATTGAAAAAGCACTTGAGCTCGGTGGTTACAAGGAGGATCAGACCTTCACAGGCATAAATGGCGGCACACAGGTAACAACCGGTTTTGGTCATTCAGCAATCCTGTCCCATGCGGATACGGTAATAGAGGCCGTAAAATCAGGAGCTATCCGTCATTTCTTCCTGGTTGCCGGCTGTGATGGTGCCAAACCGGGCAGAAATTACTATACAGAATTTGTAAAACAGACGCCTCCTGACAGTATCGTCCTGACTCTGGCATGTGGAAAATTTCGTTTCAACGATCTAAATCTCGGAGAAATTGGTGGTCTTCCGCGACTGATGGATATGGGACAGTGTAATGACGCTTATGGCGCGATACAGGTTGCAATAGCACTTGCGGATGCATTTGGATGTTCAGTAAACGAGCTTCCGCTTTCCTTTGTACTCTCCTGGTATGAACAGAAAGCAGTCTGCATCCTCTTAACACTGTTACATCTTGGTATAAAAAATATCCGTCTCGGTCCTTCTCTACCGGCGTTCCTTTCTCCTAACATTCTGAACTTTCTGGTAGAAAACTATGGTATTGCACCTATTACCACACCGGAGGAAGACATCAAAGTGCTGTTGAAACAATAATATGTATTTTTCCGATGTTCTAATACACTAATATGGGACTCCAAAAAACACAGGATATAGCGCCTTTGCTGTATCCTGTGTTTTTAAATTAACTTTAAATTAATATGCAATCATTAGGGTAATCTAAACTAATTCTCCCCATACATCTCCGGCCGCCTGTCCCTGAACAGTCCCCAGCTCTTTCTCTCACTCTCCAGCTCATCCAGATCAAAACTGTGGAGTATGAAGCCCTCCGTTACTCTGTCCATCTGCTCAACAACCTCTCCGGTCGCATCTGTAATAAACGAAGAACCATAAAATGTCAGTGCAGAGCTCTGGTTTCCGTTTTCTGCACACGGTACAACCTCCTCTGTGCCTATCCTGTTTGCCGCCACAACCGGCATCAGATTGCAGGCTGCGTGTCCGGTCATGCACCTTCTCCAGTGTGGCATGCTGTCACATTCCAATATCGGCTCGCTGCCTATGGCTGTAGGGTAAAAAAGTATCTCCGCGCCCTTTAAAGCCATGCCTCTTGCCGTTTCCGGGAACCACTGATCCCAGCATATGCCGACTCCAATTGTTGCATACCTTGTCTTAAAAGCTTTAAAGCCTGTATTTCCCGGTGTGAAGTAAAACTTCTCCTGATAATAATGATCGTCCGGGATATGTGTCTTTCGGTATATTCCAAGCACCTCTCCATCGGCATCTATCACCGCCACTGAGTTGAAAAGCTGTCTGCCCTCTCCCGCCTCATAAAAGCTCACAGGAATCACCACTCCAAGCTCCTTTGCAAGTGCCTTCATGCTCTGCACCGCATCATTTTCAGAAAGCGGCTTTGCATAGTCATAATAATCGTACCGCCTCTCCTGACAGAAATACTGTCTCTCAAAAAAAGCTCCGAAGGAAGTATTATCTGCGCTCCGGCCTCTGCCGCAGCCCTTATAAGCTTTGCTGCTTTTTCAATATTTTCTTTTACGTCACGGCTGCAGCTCATCTGGATTGCAGCAATTGTAACCTCTCTCATACTATTCACCTTTCTCATCCTGAATTAAATTACTGCGGTATCTGCTGTGTGATACAGTGTATATTTCCGCCGCCGACAATTATGTCGCGCGCATATATCGGATACACTTTTCTTCCCTCAAAAAGGCTTCCGATTGCCTTAAGCGCAGGCTCATCCATCACATCACCAAACTGTGGAATAAGCACACCGCCGTTTGTGATGTAAAAATTCACATAGCTTGCCGCTAAGCGTTCTCCTGCCTCGCGCTCATCCTCACCCTCCTCAAAGGTGAAGCCCGAAAGCTCATATTCTGTGATGCACACCGGATTCTTTGGAATGTAAACCTTGTGAACCTCAATTTTCCGGCCTCTTGCATCAGTTTCATTTTCCAATATTTCAAGGTCCGCTGAGGACATCTGATACTGTGGGTCATCCATGTCATCAGTCCACGCAAGCACCACATGCCCCGGGCTTGTAAATGCACATACGTTGTCCACATGCTCGTTGGTTTCATCATTGTATATTCCATAAGGAATCCAGATAATTTTTTCGGCACCGAGATAATTCTTTAATTTCTGTTCTATTTCAGACTTCGACAATTCCGGATTTCTGCCCTTGCTGAGCAGACAGCTTTCCGTCACTATCACAGTTTTCTCTCCGTCTGTGTGGATGGCTCCACCCTCTAAGACAAACGGATGTGCATCATACATGTCGTATCCGGCTTTGTTGCAAAATAAAGCCGCTACTCTGTCATCCTTTGTCCAGTCTGCGTACAGTCCGTCCACCTTGCCGCCCCAGGCATTAAAACACCAGTCGATTCCTCTGACAGCGCCATCCTCATTTTTCACGAAGGTTGGCCCCACATCTCTGGCCCAGGCATCATCTGACTCCATTTGTATATATTTCACCGGGAAATTTTCCTGATAATTTTTCTGCTTTCTGACAGCTTCCACAACAGACCTTGCATTGTCTATCACATCTGCCTCAGCGAGCACATATGCCTGCTCAGACTCTGCTATTGCACATATCACCTCCGCAAAAGCCTCTCTTGCCCGCCTTGCACCGTAAATCCATGAGCCCGGGCGCTTTGGCCAAATGATGATGGTACCCTTGTGGGGAGCATACTCTGCCGGCATATAAAAGCCGTCTGCTCTAGGACAGCCTGCATTTAAAATCTTCATATTCGAATCTCCTGATAACCTTACAATCGTTATTTTCATCCATTACTGCAATGTCCGGAAGCGGCATGCCGTTAAAGGTATTATTTTTGACCATCGAGTAGATTGCCATATCACAAAAGCACAGCCTGTCACCGGTTTTTATCTCTCTGTCAAATGAATAATCCCCTATCACATCACCTGCCAGACAGGTACATGAGGACAATCTGTAGGTATACTTCTTCTCACCCGGCTCGCCACTGTCCATAAGCGGCGGACGGTACGGCATCTCAAGCACATCCGGCATATGGCAGGCTGCGGAGGTATCCAGAATGAGTATCTTTATGCCATTGTTTTCAACTATATCAAGCACCGTTGTCTCCAGATATCCTGCATCAAGCGCAACCGCCTCTCCCGGCTCCAGATAGATTTCCAGGTCGTATTTGTCACGCATATGCATAATGCATTTTTCAAGCCTTTCAATGTCATAGTCTGCCCTTGTGATGTGGTGTCCGCCTCCCATATTGAGCCACTTAAGTCCATACAGCAAATCTCCGAATTTCTCCTCTACCGCTGCAAGAGTCGTTTCGAGCGCATCCGAATCCTGTTCACAGAGCGTGTGAAAATGAAAACCCTCAATACGTGATAAATCAAGCCCGTTTTTAATAGCCTTATCGAGTGCCTCTCTCGTTATCCCAAGCCTTGAGCCCGGCGCACATGGGTCATATATCTCATGCCCCTCCTGTGTGGAGCACTCAGGGTTTATTCTGAGCCCGACACTTATTTTTTTATCAGCCTTTTCTATTTTATCCCTGTGAAGCAGATACTGCGATACGGAATTAAATACAATATGGTCACATATTTCTACCAGCTCATCCATCTCCTGCGGCAAAAAAGCGGGACAGAATACATGGTTTTCCTTTCCCATTTCTTCATGTGCAAGGCGGGCCTCAAAAAGCCCGCTTGCAGTTGTCCCGATTAGATATCTGCCGATAAGAGGATATTCATAAAATGCGCTGAATGCCTTCTGTGCCAGAAGAATCCTTGCACCTGTCCTTCGCATGACACCGTTTAATATCAAAAGATTTTCAGTTAATTTTCCCTCGTCTATCACATAACAGGGAGTTCTTAATTCATTTATCTTCATACCGGCCTCCGGACTAATCCATATGTACTGACTCATCCTCAGTCTTGTAGCAATCCACAGGAACCGGATTCTCCACTACCTGCCAAGGCAGCCCGAACTTATTAAGAGCCTCCATGTATGGATCCGGATCCATCTCCTCTAGATTGAACACTCCCGGCTTCTTCCAGAGTCCCTTTACCACCATCATGGCTCCAATCATTGCCGGCACACCTGTGGTATAAGAAATTGCCTGCGATTCAACCTCCTTGTAGCACTCCTGATGGTCACATACATTGTAGATGTAGATTGACTTTTCCTTTCCGTCCTTGACACCTGTAAAAATACATCCGATATTTGTCTTTCCGACTGTGCGAGGTCCCAATGATGCAGGGTCAGGAAGCAGCTCCTTAAGCACCTGTATTGGCACTATTTCCTTTCCGTCCACCATAATCGGGTCTGTCCTTAGCATGCCTACATCCTCAAGACACTTCATATGTGTGAGATAGCTCTGTCCAAAGGTCATGAAGAATCTGATTCTCTTTATTCCCGGAATATTTTTGGCGAGCGACTCAATCTCCTCGTGGTGAAGCAGATACATATCCTTTTCTCCGACCTGGTCAAAATTGTACTGCGCTCTCCACTCCATAGGCTTTGTCTCTACCCAGTGGCCGTCTGTCCAGTATGAGCCGTTCGCAGAAACCTCACGCAGATTTATCTCAGGGTTAAAGTTTGTCGCAAATGGGTATCCGTGATCACCGCCATTGCAGTCGAGAATGTCTATAGTATGTATTTCATCAAAATAATGCTTAAGCGCATATGCAGAATAAACAGAGGTCACACCCGGGTCAAATCCGCTTCCAAGAATAGCTGTAAGTCCTGCCTCCTTATATTTCTCCTGATATGCCCACTGCCATGAATAATCGAAATATGCCGTAAATCCAAGTTCCTTGCAGCGCTTTTCGTATATTGCTCTCCACTTTGGATCCTCAGTATCCTCACACTCATAGTTGGCAGTATCGATGTAGTCAACACCGCACGCAAGGCATGCATCCATGATTGTAAGATCCTGATACGGAAGCGCAACATTTAAAACCGCATCCGGCTTGTATGCATTAATCAGCTCTTTTAATTCCTCCACATTGTCAGCATCAACCTTTGCAGTCTCAATTTTTGTGCTTGTCTTTCCCTCAAGCTTTGCCTTTAAATCGTCACATTTTGACTTGGTTCTGCTTGCAATCATAATCTCGGTAAATACCTCGCTGTTCTGGCAGCATTTTCTGATTGCCACCTGCGCAACTCCACCACATCCGATAATAAGTAATCTGCTCATTTTTGTCCCTCCTGATTCGCTTTGGTTATGATATAGTTTTTCTAATTTATTTTACCTTGTTTCCTCTTCCTCGAGTAAATCCTCCACATATTTCGGAAGCATGAAGGCTCCCCTGTGTAAATGTGTTGTATAATACCAGGTTTTAAGCCCCAGTGCATCCCATCTTTTTGCATCCAGATCATAAAGCGGATGATATTTCTTCGATGCAAACCCAAACAGCCAGTAGCCTGACGGACAGGTTGGAATATGTGCCTGATATACCCTGCTTATAGGAAATGATTTATACACCTTTCTGTGCATTTTCCGGCACTCAAGCTCATCCTCATCATAAAAAGGGCTGCCGTGCTGATAAACCATGATTCCATCATCCTTTAGTGCCTTATAACAGCTTCCGTAAAACTCTTTTGTGAAAAGTCCCTCCGTATGTCCAAGCGGGTCTGTGGAATCGTTGATTATCAGATCATATTCATCATGTTTTCTGCGTAAAAATCGCAGACCATCATCATAAAACATGGAAATTCTTTCATCCTCAAGTCCACATGCTACCTCGGGGAAAAACCGCCTGCATACATCGACAAACATCTTGTCTGTCTCAACCACATCAATATGCTCGACAGACGGATATTTGATGAGCTCCTTTGCCACGCCGCCATCGCCGCCACCTATTATAAGTATCCTTTTTGCATTCGGGTGGACCGCCATCGGCACATGTGTGACCATCTCATCATATATAAACTCATCTGTGTCCGAAAAAACAATCTCACCATCCAGCGCGACCATTTTGCCAAACTCATATGATTTAAACACATCTATTTTCTGATAATCACTCTGCCCTGAAAAAAGCTGCTCCTGTATCCTTACATCCAGCTTGACATTGGCAGTATGATATTGTGAAAACCACATTTGCATAGCTTTTCCTCCTGTTTACTGCTCCAATACCTTAAGATATTCTACCGCAGGATCCTCTGTTCCCTGCATTGAACAGCCCTTTTCCTTTGCGTAAACAATGTATTGCGCAATCTCTTTTGTGATAAGCTCTCCCGGTGCAAGAATCGGGATTCCCGGTGGATAACACATGACAAACTCACCACTTACAGCGCCTACCGCGTCCATAATGCGCACTGACTTCTTCTGCGAATAAAACGCCTCCTGCGGCGATACCGCCACCTTTGGATTTATGTACTCTCCCGACAAAAGTCCGGTCTTGTCCTTGCTGTAAAGGCGCTTGATATCCTCCAACGCACCTACAAGCCTCTCTATATCCTGTATTCTGTCACCGATTGATATATACGCAAGTATATTACAGATATCTCCAAACTCTATCTGGATATCATACTCATCACGCAGCAGATCATATACCTCTATTCCGGCAAGCCCTATATCGAGTGTATAGATGGACAGCTTTGTCACATCATAATCATATATGCTCGTGCCATTTACAAGGTCACGCCCATACGCATAATAGCCGCCTATGGAATTAATCTCCTGCCTTGCATACTCCGACATCTGTGCCACCTTGGCAAAAGATTCCTCGCCTCTGAGTGCTAAATTTCTTCTTGATATATCAAGGCTTGACAATAGCAGATACGATGCGCTCGTGGTCTGGGTGAGGTTGATAATCTGCCTCACATAATCAGCATTTACATCCCTTCCGGTGAGCAGAATCGAACTCTGTGTCAGGCTTCCTCCCGATTTGTGCATCGATACCGCAGACATGTCTGCCCCGGCTGCCATTCCTGATATCGGAAGCCCCTTTCCAAAATAAAGATGTGTACCATGTGCCTCATCCGTGAGCACCTTGATTCCCTTCGAATGAGCCAGCGCAACTATCGACTTAAGGTCAGAACAGATTCCGTAATACGTCGGATTGTTTACAAGCACAGCCTTTGCATCCGGATTTTCCTCGATAGCCCTCGCCACCTGGTCAATCTCCATTCCAAGCGAAATACCAAGCTTCGCATTCGTCTGCGGATTGACATAAACCGGTATCGCTCCGCAGAGCACGAGTGCATTAAGAGCGCTTTTATGAACATTTCTCGGCAGTATAATCTTGTCTCCTGCCTTGCAGGTAGACAAAATCATGGCCTGCACCGCAGAGGTGGTGCCTCCTACCATAAGAAAAGCATTTGCCGCTCCAAAGGCATCCGCCGCAAGCTCCTCCGCCTCTCTGATTACCGAAACCGGATGGCACAAATTGTCAAGCGGCTTCATTGAATTGACATCAAGCCCTACACACTTTTCTCCGAGCAGATGCACCAGCTCAGGATTTCCCCTGCCTCTCTTGTGTCCCGGCACATCAAACGGCACCACTCTCTTCTTCTTAAACTCCTCAAGAGCCTCATAAATCGGCGCTCTTTCCTGTCTTTTGATATCCATTTACTTCTCCTGTATTTAAAAAGGATGATGCGTGCAAGCATCATCCTTTAGATTCGTCTTAACAACAGTAAAATCGTAACATATACTATGGAGTTATGCAAGAATTTACGTTTTATTTTACATCCTTATGAAAATCATCTCCATAATTCCATACTAATCACACTATTTTAACCCTTTAAAAAATTCCAAATCTTCATTTAAAACTTTTTCAACATCTACACCAATCCAATTCTTTCTTGATCTATTAATTTCTTTGATATATGACTTATCAGAAAAAACCATCTCCAATCTGGAAATCACATCATCTATATTATTAACTGAAAGTGTGCCATCTCCATATATGTATTTACTGATACAATACTGTATTTTTTCTAGATTCACATTATCTTTCAAATAATATATATCAAATACATCTTTATATCTTGTGTTACGCGTCATAAAACGTAGGAGAGACTTTGTCTTTTCAGTTATAATCTGTTCTCTAGAATTCATAAGAAGACTTGCCCCATCCTCCTGAAAACAGATATCAAAACAATATTCTTCTTGTTCAACATCCAAATCTTTATGTACACCAATATCAATTTTTCCCTCTATCATGTAATCATATTCATCCAAAATGTCAATAAAAATTCTTTTCCCGGAATAATCCTGATGATTTAATTCTTTAATCGGCTTATTTAATGTAATTTAAGTCCATCCATCTGATTCAGTTTGTCTATGAATGCACGAATTGACTCATCTGAAATTGAATAGCATATAAAATCCAAATCAATATCCTGTGTCGCACGTCGCGCACTTTTTGATAAATTACGCATTACAACTCCACCTTTTATTGTCACATTTCTTTTTAAACTACTCTCCGATATAGCTTTTAAAAGAATATCCTGACACAGTCTTGCCTCAGCATTAGCTTCGTTATATCCTTCTTCTCGTATCTTATCTATTTCTTCTCTAATATTCATTATAGTATCTCCAATTGTATTGCATTCATAATTGCTTTTTTAGTACGAAACTTTGATGCATACTCTTCTATCAGGAAAAAATCCATACTCTCCGCACGACTTCTGTAGCTTCCTATAATTTCTTTATAATAATCAAATGGCAATTTGGATTTAGTACGTATTAAATCTACTAATAATCTTTCTTGTCCATAAATTGAAATCATCAATCCCCGATATTCCATTTTTGTTTTCCCTATTTCAAATATATCATCCTTTACAAAAACTTGTCTAACATTTTCATCTTTAATTCTGGAATCCGTTCTCTTTGTTGCAAGATAATGTTTATCAGGTATCACATCGGTTAATCCAAAATAATAGTAAGCACTTTCTCCAGTGTAAATTGCTCTTGGAAATTTTGTTATAATCATTTCTATTTCACTACAACTTTTTTGTAAAGAGTAGTATCCTTTTTCTTTTTGAAAAAGTTTTCCTGCTTTCATTTCTTTCTTTATCTGATAGTCAGAACCATATTTTTCTATACATTCCTTGTATGTCAATATCATATAGCCTCCTATATTAAAGTAATAGTACACACCACTTCACTTTAAGTGTATTATTACTTTAATTATATTTGTTTTGAAATGAAAGTCAAGTAAAAATACACTCATTATTATTTGATGTGTATTTTTACTTTAATTTTCTTACAAGTCATTGCATTCTTCACTGCCATTTTCTTCGACAAAAAAGGTGATTGGTTTATTGAAATCAAACTTCTTGATTCCCTTAAAATCCTCTATTCTCTTTATATAACTATCGTTATCAATTCTATCCCAATATACAATCGCCTGCTTTCTAATCATCTGTCAAAACAATTGCATCAAACTGAAAACATTTATCGACTGTAAAATCATTATACTGCACCTTTCTTCTTAAGTTCTCTTTCTATTCGGAATACATGTTAATCTTCTTTATTATATCTATTATCTAATTTTTCCACAACTGATTTTTGATCTCTTATATAAACACTTTTAACCTTCCAACTATAAAGAGGAAGCCGGTACATGTGGAGTGTGCCGGCTAAAAATATGAAAAAGATTAATATGAGTATTTCTTTTGTTTATGATGTCAGTATACAGGACAATTGTGAAAATGCTGTGTTTACTTTCTTACCCTTTTATAAACAAAATATTGCATTTTTTTATTTTTACCAAGAACACCTGCAGATACCAGCCTATAAGCAGGACGCAGGCATATCGTATTGTAAAGACTGCTGCCGGCAAAACAGTGCAGGATGAGAGGGATGAGATTTATCTGAAGCTTGAATTATAGTAACTTCTATTCCGCCGGCCAGGATTTTCTGAGAGCCACATAGGAAATCAGGAAATTGGCAAGCCAGCCGGCCGGTACAGCAAGCCAGACAAATGCAATACCGAAACGCGGCGCACAGATTAAGGCAACCGACAGGCGGATTGCCAGGTTTACCATATTTGCAGCGAGAAACGGACGCATGATGCCAAGTCCACGAAGCACACCATCGGTGGCCATCTTTATACCCATAAAAATGAAAAAGAAGCCAAGCCATCTCATATAATCCCCGGATACCTGATATGCCAGGGCCGTTCCGTCTTTACCCAGGAATAATGAGGAAATCTGAGTATGCAGTGTTTCAATTACTATAAAAGCAAGCACTGCAAAACACAGGTCTAACACCAGCGCAGCGTGATAGCCTTTTTTGATACGTTCTGTCTTCTTTGCTCCGAGATTCTGGGAAACAAACGGAGAAACTGCATTTCCAATGGATACAAATATCAGTGAAAATACATTCTCTACCCTCATCGTTGCCGAATATCCTGCAAGCGCCTGTGTACCGAACGGATTCACAACTGCCTGTACTATCATCATGCCAATTGACACCGTAGACTGCTGGAGAACCGAAGGCACAGCAATCCGAAGCATTGAATGAAGCTCATGCCTGTCAAACCATTCAAAGCGACTTTTATACCGGCGCATCCTGCTAAAGAAAATCAAAAGTGAAAACACTGCAGAGATTCCCTGAGCAATTAGAGTTGCAAGTGCAGCACCGAACACTCCCAGGTCAAGGCCTGCCACCATCCAAAGATCCATAAATATATTTAACACAGAGGAAAATATCAAAAGCCCCAACGGAATCCTTGACTCGCCAATCGATGTAAACATCGTTGAAAGTATGTTATACATAAACAGAAACGGAAATCCCACAAAATAAACCCTAAGATACAGCACTGCCTCATCCAGTATATCTGCAGGTGTCTGTAGCAAGCTCATCATTGAATGTGAAAAGAAAAAGCCAAAGAAACCCAGAAGTACGCTTAAAACCAGAAAACTAATCAGTGATGTTGATACTATTGTTTTCATTTTGCCGTAATCCCTGGCGCCGAAATAGCGGCTCACAAGTACACCGGCTCCTACACCGGCTCCCAGTGCTATACAGATGAACACATTCGTAAGCGCAGCACAGGCTCCAACTGCCGCAAGTGCAGAGGAGCCTACAAACTGACCAACAATGATTGAATCAGCCATATTATATACTTGTTGAAAAAAGCTGCCCAAAATCATAGGCATTGCAAAAACTGTCAGCGCCTTTAACGGGGCATCTGTAATTAAATATTCATCTTTTGACATTATTTTTCCCTCATTCCGCTATAATTAAGCTATAGTATATCCGATTGAAAGACAAATTACAATATAGCATTCTTTATCGACATTTTTCCATTTCTTATGCTTTCCCTCTAATGCAAACATCATACTGCTCCTTTGTATTTTAATTTAAAAAGCCGCCCAGGCCATAGACCTGTGCGGCTTCTCATAAGATGATTTAAATTAAGTTTATCCTTCAATAGCAATATGCTTTGTGGTCTCAACTTTCTTTGGTTCCTCCTTCGGAACTGAAAGTTTAAGAATACCGTCCTCATACTTTGCCTTGATATCTTCCTGTTTCAGCTCATCGCCTACATAGAAAGATCTGCTCATAGCGCCGGAATAGCGCTCCTTACGGATGTACTTACCATACTTGCCATCCTTCTCTTCCTTGTCAAGTCCTTTGGCTGCGCTGATAGTTAAGTAACCATTTTCCAGCTTAGCCTCAATCTCATCCTTCTTAAATCCCGGAAGATCTATATCTACTTCGTAGCTATTGTCAGTTTCCTTGACATCAGTCTTCATAACGTTCTTTGCATGTTTACCATAAAGCTCCTTGTCAACATCAGGAAATGAAAAATCCATCCAATCATCGTTAAATAAGTTTTCTCCAAAAATACTAGGCATCAACATAAGTCATCTCTCCTTCTTAATCTATAAAATCTGTGTCAACCTGTTTCTTTGGAACCGGGATGTTTCAAGAACTCAAAGCCTTTGCTTTTTGTTCCTTTCCTTTGTTCTTGACTATGTTATACACCTATTATTAGCACTCGTCAATAGTGAGTGCTAATAATTTATAAAATGTTTATATTTTCCGAGCAGCTTCAAAGTACTTACCATATGAAACTCCATTATTTTGCAATAAATAACACTCCGAGTGTGCCAGGCCCACAATGTGATGAAATCACACCACCTGCTCTTGTCTCTATAATTTCCTTAAAAATGCCAAGAGAGGCTATGTAATCCCTTACCTCTTCAACTGTCTTAGCATCACATTCCGAATGTGTAATAAATACCCGATCCGGTATTGCGTTTTTCAGGTCCTCTTCCAGATCTTTTGCATAATTCTTTATGACTTTACCGATCTTACCTCTATATTTCCTGCTTGCATCCATTTTACCATCCTTTACAACGATCATGGGATGAAGCGCCAATGCTCCTCCTATAAGCGCAGAAACCGCATTGCATCTGCCACCTCTGTAAAGGTACACAAGTGTATCTACAACAAAGCTTGCTCTTACCTTCGGGATCAATTCATCAATTCCGGCTTTTATCTCCTCACGGGATTTACCATCCGCTGCCATAACTGCCGCCTCAACAACAAGCAGGCCTATTCCTGTGGACAGATTTCTTGAATCTATCACCGTAACTTTATCTTCTGCATCAAGTTCTTCTGCCGCCATTCTGATCACGTTGATTGATGTCGACATCTCACTTGATATGGAAAAGCATATGATTTCCCTGCCTTCATCAATATATGGCCGCATTACATTCATTGCTGTTTCTATAGATGGAGCTGAAGTCTTTGGTGTAGTCTTATTTTTATCAGCCCACTCATACAATGCGTGAATGTCTATCTGCGGTCCATCCTCCAGTTCTTCATCTCCTTTTACAATATGAAGCGGAATAATATCTATATCGTATCTTCGATTCCCATTTCAGGGAATGGACCATAGCCAAAAAATCAGAACGGGGTCTAAGACAATGTTTATTATACACCCACACATCAGGCTGATCATAGTTGTTTTCATGTTTCCTACAGCTTGGAATATTTTCTCGAATGTAACACCAACAACGATAATCAATGTAAAAGAGAACGCAATAACAGAATAGCGGACGCCAAGTTCAATCACTGTCTTGGATGAAGTGAACATTCCTCAAAAAGCCGGCATCATTGTAATACAGCAGACTGTCATAACAACGCCGTGAATCATGGCAAGCACAAGTCCCTGCGTGGCAGCTTGATCTGCTTTTTTGTTATCTCCAGCGCCTAGATAGAAGGCGATCACTGCGTTGATTCCAACGCCAAATCCAATTCCAACAGCATTGATAAAATTTTGAACCGGGTAAACCAGTGATAATGCCGTCATAGCTTCCTCGCTGATCTGCGCGACGAAAAAGCTGTCGATAATGTTGTATAGAGAATTAACCAGCATGGATAAAACCATAGGCATGGCCATGGATAAAATCAGCGGCAATACCGGTTTTTCTTTCATAAAAGTATCGTTCATCATTTCTCCTCCTTGGAACATGTTATAAGATATTTTTGTGGCGATACCATGCCATTATTATGAGAGCAATGAGCATAGTGGCGGTTTCCGCAACAGGAAATGCAAGCCAGATTCCGTTCAGTTGAAATAATTTGTCCAGACACAATAAGGAACCGGAACAAGGAAAAGCAGTTGTCTGCATAATTGAATCGCAATGCTGGAACCTACTTTTTCTGTCGCCTGAAAATAGGTGGAAATCATGGTAGAGAGACCGCAAAACAGATAGCTTGCCGCCATAATTCGCATAGCGGATATCCCAAAGGAGCGCATGGCTTTTGACGCTGTAAATAATTCCAAAAGCTGCGCCGGAAAGAAGTTGACGGTCAATGTTCCCAGTATCATCATACCGGAGACCAAAGCGGTTCCGTATCGGAAAGCGGAGTGCAGCCTATCTCTATTTCCCGCACCGTAGTTAAACCGCATAATAGGCAAACAGCCCTGAATCAAGCCGTTTACTGTCATAACGATCAGCTGCTGCACCTTAAAATACGCACCGAAGAATGCAATCGCCGTATCGGAATACGCCACCAGAAACAGATTGACGAATGTCACCATAAACGAACTGAGGGCATTCATAATGAAAGATGGTAAGCCAAGGGCGAATATACGGGCAATCCTCCACTTTTGTATATGAAATTCTTTGATCTTTATCCGCACTTTCTGCTTTTTGCCCAGCAGCAAGGCAAATGCCAAAATCATGGATAACAAATAGCCCGCAACAGTAGCCACCGCAGCGCCACGGATTCCCATAGCTGGAAAAACACCAATACCAAAAATTAGGAGTGGGTCAAATACAAAATTAACGACCACTCCTGCAATCTGGAACCACATAGGAGCAATCATGTTCCCAGTAGCCTGTATCATCTTCTGGATTGCGATATGCACCATGTTGGGAATTTGCATGAACGAACATACGCTCATATAGGCAAGACTCAACTGATAAATTTCTTCGTTATTGGTAAATGCCCTAAAGTAGGGTTTCATAATCAGTAATGACAGAAGATTGAGCAAAGCACCAATTCCAAAGGTACCAGTAACAATCCATGTGTGACGGTAGTATTTGCCTCATTCTGCTTTCTCTGTCCCAGATACCCTGCAATCAGTACATTCACGCCAACGCCGATCCAGATAGATGTCGCATTCATCAAAGTTGTAATAGGAAACGACAGGGAAACCGCCGTCAAAGCATTTTCACTCAGCCGCGCTACAAACGCGCTGTCTATCAGATTATAGGAATATTGCAGAAACATGGAAATCAGCGGCGGTATCGACATTTGCCAGATGAGTTTTCCAACTGGCGCAACCGCCATTTTGTTATTTGTCTGCATGCTTTCCCTCTTCTCCACAAATTGTCCGAACATTATAGTCCTCCATTCGCTAATACTTCCGAGATACAAGCAACAAAAAAGCCACACAACTATCACAAGATAGCTGTGTGGCAAAAAAGATGACCGAATCCGGAAAAGTCCACTAAAATTTTGCGTTTATCATTATAGCGAACTTGAATGAGACTGTCAAGCAGCAATCATTACGGAACTATGCAGAAGAGAGAAACTATATCTCTCTCCATGCTTATTAATACACATAAAGGTACATCGAAGCAAAAGATTGAACTCTTCTCCCAACATAACATATGCCGAGAAAATTATTTCTTAATATTGATTCATGCTTTGGCACATAGCTGCCTTCTTTAAACTGTAACACGTAATTCGGCTGTTCCATTATTTGGCAAGCTTATCGATCCATGCAAACAATTCTTCCAGATCATAATCTCCGCTATGCGGTAATCCCCACGGCAATGAAAAGTCCACTTCATAACCTTTGTTCTTTAACATTGTTGCCAATATTACAGCAATCGCAATCGAAGTATCTCTGTACGGATTCTCCAGTTTTTTGTCGTATCGGTCATATTGACACCGATGGTGATCATGCTCTTATCTTCTGTTCAGCGTCAACCTCTAAAACGCTTCGCACTTCTTCAATCGCAGAACACTGACAGAATATGGCGGTGCCTTGTATACGAACTCTGAGGAAGCGCCATGCATATTCACGGTAATATTCTTCACCTTCTCCGGCTCTTCAAAGCTGTTTTCATCCCCCTTTTCACCGCTAAGAAGTGTTACGGTATAGTCGCCCTGTACCTGACAGTCCAGTGTAATGGAAACCGGATCCACATCTCCTGCAAAATTAACCGCCTTAATAATGACTTCGTCCTTGGTGTCAGTTACTACCGAAACAAAAGCAGGTCCGTAGGGAATCGAAATTTCCTTCTGAAGCTCACCATCAACATACAGGCGAATCTGTTTTCCGTCCGTTTCATATCCAAAGCGGTGATATTCTCCCGGTCTTACTGAAATAGCAAAGTCCTCAGTCAGCTTGTTGTCATGCATAAAGCCAAACTCTTCCAGTGAACATTGTCCTCCATTAACCTTCCAAAGGAACGGACGCACCAGAGCTGCATCCCATTCTTTTTCCACTCCGGCCGTAATCACGAGCTGCTCCTCATAATAGGAACGAACCACCCTGGCACTGAATATACCCAACTCGAAGTAAGCATTTTCCTCAACAAAAATATCGGTCTCAAATCTTCCATAAGTCTGGTCTTCTTCTCCAAATACCACAAAGCTCTTGGTCTCATCAGCCCATTCCAGAATACTGTGAAATTCCTTTTTCTGCTCCTCATCCGGAAGCTGAAGCAGGCGGCCATCCTCTGTATCCTGCACATGTCCCATTAATTCATGTGTAATCTTTGCTTCTTCTCCATTCCAAATGGGATTTCTGAAACGAAGTTCCTTATTGGATTTTAAAGATGCCATTCCGGTTCTCGGACGATAAACACGTCCTCCCTCATCTTCGGATCGCACCACATAATCTCCGCGATTTTGACCGAACATTTTCCATACATAATAAGAAGGAATTCCAAGGCTCTGATGATTATTGAAACGAATCAGATTAGGATACCACGCTCTGTAATTTACATTTTCAAATAATGGAGCATAAGAGGCCAATGTTACGATATCCTGATTTTTCTCAATACCCATAAGGAAAGCCGCTTCTCCCAAAGCCGCATACAACCGTCCCATATAGTTGCCTTCGTTTACAGCCACCTCTCCTACAAAGATTTTTGGTCCCTTACGATCGTAGTCATCATAATAATTTACACGTTCTGTAAAGAACTCTGTCGTACTGTAAAAATGTTCATCCACGCACTCGGCAGGACAACCATTTTTCTCTACATGCTCATTGGCTATGGTTTTAATCTGGGGATACAGTTCCTTTACCTTCTTATAAATCATGTTGTATCGCTTTTCATAATCCGGACCCCAGTTTTCATTACCAATTTCCAGATAGGTCATTTTAAAGGGTTCCGGATGCCCCATAGAAGCACGAAGCCTTCCCCATTTGCTTTCCTTAGAGCCGATAGCATATTCAATGGCATCCAGTGTATCCTGTACCATTTCATCAAGAGCCTCTCCTTCCAGAAGGACACTCTTTCTTCCCTGACAGGTCATTCCGCAGTTACATACATACAGGGGCTCCATCCCCAGATCCTCGCAAAGCTGCAGATATTCATGAAAGCCAAGTCCTAATGTACTTCTGTAATGCCATACAAACAGCTTACTGGGTCTTTCCCATGCCGGACCTACCGTATCCCGAAATCTCATCGCTGTGGACGGTGTCGTTCCTTCCACAATACAGCCTCCGGGAAAACGCATAAACTTTGGACTCATTCCCTTAAGCTTTTCTACAAGATCTGTTCTGAGTCCATGCCCCATGTAGGTATTGTCAGGCATTAGTGAAATAAATCCCAGCAGAATCTCTCCGCCTTCTTTGCAGGAAATAGTAAGCTGTGCCTCGTGACAATCCTCAGCTGCTGTCAGCTTCATGTCATATCTTGTATACTCCTGACCGGAAACCACCAGACTGTTTCCAGCCAGTACTTTTCCCTGGTATTCGATCGCTACGTCCAGTCCTATTTCTTCCTTTGCTTTTGCAAATAAATACAAAGAGTAACTTTCTCCAGCCTTTACGGATATACCGCAGTAACCGGTATTAGTCAGAGATCCGTCCTTTTCAAACTGTATACGCAGAGCTGCGTCCCGATGTTCATTCAGGGTATCCGTCAGTTCCAATTCCATCTTTGCATTGTGTGTATACCATGCCGGTATTTCTGTCTCCGAAATATTGTTGCCCTTTACCCAGCGGCATAAGCCTTCTCCGTTGCAAAACTCATCCAGCCATCCGGATACGGTTTTTACATGGACGCCATCCTCCTGCTGTATATAACCCTCCGGTAAAACGGAATCTTCGAAGCTTCTGTTTCGAAGCATTTCCGGATAAAGTCCTCCGTCTCCGGCACGGTTAATGTCTTCAAAAAAGATTCCGTATAAATCCCTGGCTGTCTCAAATCGTCTTTCCTTTGTTTTAATCTTTAACTTGCTCATTGTAGTCTCCTTTTTTACATTCCAAGAGTTTTGATCACTGCCTGTATATGCAATAACATAGATTATGATAACTCAAATGATCTTAATGCAGCATTTCCGTTACCGCGATAGGTCAGGTAAAGCGCCTGTATTCCATCCGGAATCGTAACCGGTGCGGTATACTTTTCCCAGACATTGGTATATTGAACCTCTAATGACGCCAGTACCTCTCCATCCCATGCTGTCTTTACTTCAAAAGTGCCATCTGCATAGCCCCGAATCCAAATACTGATTTCACGAATATCATGGCAGTCAAAATATTTGAAGCCGATGGTAGTTGAATCTGTAATATTGGCAATATATCCAACTTCTTCGTCTCCATCCCTGCCGTCCTGCATTACTCGTGGAAAATTCCCTTCGCCCACATAAACTGATGGGGTATCGGTAAACAGATTACATGCAAGATAAGCGGGGTATTCGCCTTTACCCTCAAGCGGACCTCCATTTAAACCGCAGGAGGTAATTTTTACCTGTGGAATACTGCCGTCCGGCATAATCTGCAGCTTTTCAGCACATCCCTGTCTGCTGTACCAGGTATTATTGGTATGCCTGTGATAAAAAATGTACCAGTCCTCTCCGATCTGCACAATACTTCCGTGATTATTGGCACCGTAAGCTGTTGGCATATCTGCCGGCTTGTAGGTATCGATGTGCAGATCACAATTGCTGACAATAACTCCGCCATAGACAAAGTCCCTAGTAGGATTCTTGCTGGTGGCATAACATAATTCGTGCATTAATATGGATGAATAGACAAAATAATAGGTGTCACCTACTTTACGGACGGAAGGTGCCTCAAAAACTCATGTCCCTCAAATCCGGTACCGGCACCATATTCACAGCCAGGGGCCACAAACACCGGAGCTTCCCTGATCGTCAGCATATCTGCTCCCAACACCGTAGCCATAGCTCCGGTACGGGATTTATCACCTTTTCCGCAAAATCCGGTATAAAGATATGTCACATCTCCTTCCGTCAGAACCCCCGGGTCAAACTGGGGCTCATCACCTTCCTTTTCGCCCAGACGTGTGCCATCTTCATAATGAACATAGCCATAAAATTCATACTTTCCTGCCGGAGTATCACATACAGCAACTGAAACTACCGGAACCTTGTCCAACACGTAATAAAGATAGTACCTTCCGTCCGGCCCCACCGTAACATCCGGGGCATACAGACACATTTTGCCTTCCGGGTTCAGCGGATCGGCTGTCTTCGGATAAATCACACCCTCATATCTCCAGTTACCCAGGTCATCGACCGGAGCTGACCAGCACACATAGTCTCCCATGCAGAAAACATATCCGTTAAAGTAATCATGGGATCCGTAAACATATACGCGATCGCCAAAAACATAAGGTTCTCCGTCCGGAATATACTCCCAGGACGGTAAATATGGGTTAAACGCTTGTTTTTTCACTTTGATATCCTCCTTTGCAAGCCTAATACATGTACATTGTTTCATAAAGCAAATTACTAGTTTAAGCCTTCAAGCTGACCACACGATCATAGTCATATCCTCGATCCGGATTCACCTTTCCGGCATTCAGTTCGAAATAAACCACACCGTTTTCGTTTACAGGAAGCTCTACGCAGATATTTCCGTCCTCCTGCTTTTTACGCTCTGTTTTTACAAAAGGTCTGGATGATTCCCGAATCAGCTTCGTCTGTTCCTCACTCAGATTGGCAGGTTCTCCCATATCATGCCATACCTTCAAGGGATTACATGTTTCCTCATCTACCGTCTTAGTCAGGAAGCAGTACTCCTCCTGTTCAGCCGGAAATGTAAACTCCAACAGCATTTTTTCTTTACCCTGTTCTGCACTTTTACGGGCAATATTCCAGGCTCCACCTAGATAATCACCGTTTGCGCGTTTCAAAACGACAATATTGTCATCCTTATATACACAATTGGCTTCACTTTCCTCAAGCTTTTTGTAAAAAGCAAATGTCCAGAAGGTCGGCTTGGTAATACAGCCATTGGCAACCAGTCCAAAGCCGCCGTGGAATGGTGTAAAAGGAACTCCCATCTCTTCAAACACATCACCAAATGTCCAGTAGGAATAGGATTCATTCACATCTCCCAATCTGGAAAGCTGCTGTGCTATAAGGGCCGCATTCAGGTTTGTATCATGAATGACGCCCTGAGGAGTATAGGAGCTGTTGAACTCCGTGATATGAATCTGCAAACCCTTATATTCCGGGAAACTGTCAATAATATCTCTGGTTGTTTTTAAATTGGCAAAGCCGTCCTCTGCCTTCATCAGTTCAGAATATGCATAATGTCCAATACATTCCGGCGGATCAATGGTGTAATGATGTCTGGTTACGAAATCCACAGGTATGTGATTCTCATGGCAATATTCCATAAATGCCTGAATCCATTTCTCATCCGTTCCTCCACAAACAGCAGGCCTCCTACACGGAATCCCGGATTCACTTCCTTTATGGCATCAAAGGTTCTATGGAACAGCTTAAAATATTCCTGCATATCCGCATTTTCCCAGAAGCCGCAAAGATTGGGCTCGTTCCATACTTCAATGGGCCATTGAATAACTTCCTCTTCTCCATAGCGTCCCATCAGATGCCGCAGCAATGAATGCACCATATTACACCACATATCATAATCTTTTGGAGGAGTGGTATTTCCCTGCCAGTAAAAGATAGTCTGGCTTCCACTTGCCAACTTTTTAGGCATAAAACCCAGTTCAAGAAAAGGTCTCAGCCCCACCTTCTTATAGGCATCCATTACTCTATCCAGATAAGTATAGTTGTACTCAACCCTTACCTTACCATCCTCCTCATAGGTCTGAAAGATTGCCATATCATCACAGAATAATCCATGTCCCCGGATATGCTTAAATCCGATTTCCTTTTGAACCAAGCGCAGCTCCTCCTGATATTCTTCTGTCAATGCAAGCCCCATTCTTCCGGTTCCCACACAATAATCTACATTATTGTGAAAAAAGGCCTTTGAATCCTTTGTAATCACGATCTTTTTTCTGTCATTCTCTGTTGCTCCACCCAAATTTACCATGCATGTATCTCCTTCTTCTAAATCATGTTCCTATGCAGTCACGCATCAGATGTCTGACCGCTGCACGATCCGCAGCTCCCTGATGACGATTGCCATATTAATATGATACTATCGCATTGATTTAAAATTTCCAATGATTTATACTATAAGAAAATTGATATATCCTCTGATGTATCAGAACGGAGATTCCAGATGACTGAAATTGAATTTGTCGGCTACAGTGCCGTTCACCCCTCAGATTTTATATATGATGTTCCGAATGGCTTTACAGGCTATCTTCTGCTTCTTTTCGACTCTCCCTCGGAGCTGCTCATAGACGGAAGACTAATGCGGACAGCCGCCAATTCTGCTATTCTGTATACACCAGGAAGCAGGATTTATTACCGTGCTGCCGGTGAAGAATACCGGAATGACTGGATTCGTTTTCGTTCCGATCACTCCTTCGTGAAGCTGTTTCCGTTAACAAACACCCCATTTCCCGTAACAGATCCGGAATACTGTCATCAGCTTTTTAAATTACTAACCTGGGAGTCCGCCTTTTTCTCCTCTGAAAGCGAATCAAACATTACTCACCTGCTGCGGGTTCTGTTCTCCAAATTAAGAGAAGGAATCCAGAATGAGTCCCCGGGTATTCACGATCATGAGCTGATTGCATTGCATAAGATGATTTACAATAATCCTCAGCTTCCATGGAATATAAACATGATGGCTGCGAAGCTTCACTTAAGTCCCAGTCATCTTCAGGCTCTCTATCACCGCCAATTTGGCTCCTCCTGCATGGACAATGTCATCGAAGGACGTCTGCGCCGTGCACAGGATTTATTAGAGTACAGCGAATACTCCATCCGCGACATTTCCGAGCAATGTGGTTATAATAATGTAGAGCATTTCTGCAGACAGTTCCGGCAGCATAACGGCTGTACCCCTGGACAATACCGGAAAAATGCATCAGCGGGAAGCAACAAAAGACTTCTCACCCACAATACCCTGGGAGGAAAGGAGTTTGAGAAGATTAATCGGAATATCCGGAAATAGTGTTCGGGAAAGGCCCATTCCACAAGCCTTCTCCAAAGTGACTTTTGCTCCTCCACCGGCATACATTCTTCCAAGACCGCATAAAATTTTATCAGAACATGTATAAATTCTTCTTTTTCTTCTTTTTCCCATTGCAAATCCTCCATTTTCCTGTATGATAGAGATATATTAACAGTAAGGAGGCATACAGTTATGTTGCAGATTAAAAATCCGGTTTTGCCGGGATTTAATGCAGATCCATCCATTATCCGTGTGGATGATACATATTACATTGCGAACTCTACGTTTGAGTGGTTTCCGGGAGTTCGTCTGCACGAGTCAAAAGATTTAGTACATTGGAATCTTCTTCCATCCGCATTGTCCACGACGACATTGCTTGATATGAAAGGAAATCCGTCATCGGGAGGTATCTGGGCGCCGGATCTTTCCTATGCAGATGGAAAATTCTGGCTGATTTATACGGATGTAAAAGTAACCGAAGGACCGTTCAAAGATATGATCAATTATCTGACGACGGCAGAAGATATCCGCGGACCATGGTCGGATCCGATCCGTGTCAATGGTGTGGGATTTGACGCATCGTTGTTCCATGATGATGACGGACGCAAATACCTTGTTCAGCAGACATGGGATCATCGCGAATACCACCATGCTTTTGACGGTATTACAGTGACAGAATTTGACACAGAGACAATGAAATTAAAACCGGAGACAGCACGTACGATCTACGCCGGAACGGACGTTAAACTGGTTGAGGGACCACATTTGTATAAGATCAACGGATATTATTATCTGTTTGCTGCACAGGGTGGAACGTTTGGACACATCAGGAAGTAGTAGCTCGTTCAAAGACGTTAGATGCGTTGAGTTTTGAGACAGAGCCTGGCGATCCGTTTATTACAAACTTTGATACGCCGGAACTTGAGATCCAGAAGCAGGGACATGGTGCTCTCGTAGAGACTCCCGGCGGTGAGTGGTATTATGCAAGTTTGTGTGGAAGACCGTGGCACCACGAAAATGAAAGTTCGATCGACCCACGCGGCTGGTGTCCGCTTGGCCGTGAGACGGCAATTCAGAAAGTATACTGGGATGAAGAAGGCTGGCCTCGTATCGAGGGCGGACATGGCGGAAAAGTGCTTGTGGATGCGCCGAAAGATGCAATCTTGACAGAAGCACCGGTAGATCATTCGATGCATGATGAATTTGACACACCAAAACTTCATGATGAGTGGAATACCCTCCGCGTACCATTTACCGAGGAAATGGGTACGACAGGGGATGGCAGGCTGACATTGGTCGGAAAAGGATCCCTCTGCAATAAGCATGAGCTTTCGTTGGTGGCAAAACGCTGGCAGGCATTTAACTTTGATGCCGAAGTGAAAGTGAAATTTGATCCGTTCAACTATCAGCAGATGGCTGGATTGACAAATTTTTACAATGATAAGCACTGGTCATTCGCTTTCGTTACGTGGAATGAGAAAAATGGCCGCGTGATCGAAGTGGCAGAGTGCAATCGTGGCGGATATCGTTCGTTCCTTCGCGACGATGCGATTCCGGTACCGGATGATGTTGAATTTGTATGGCTTCGCACAAAAGTAAGAAAGCAGTCTTACAGCTACGAGTATTCCTTTGACGGAAAGAACTATACAGAGATTCCGGGCACACTGGATGCCGCTGTATTGTCCGATGATTACGTACTCCAGTCATACGGTGGATTCTTCACCGGAGCATTTGTCGGCATGGCATGCGTGGACTACTCCGGATACGATCAGACAGCAGAATTCCGCAGTTTTGACTATAAAGAACTGGATTAATCAATAGCAAGAGCCTTTTTTAAACCAGGCTCAATCAGATGGCTGGCGATGCCGCAGAGGATTCTGGGAAAAAGGACGAAAAGTCCGGGAACCAGGAAGACGATGAGGCAGGCGCCTTACCATTGTAAATAATAAGATGAAAGTTTCTTTGATGTGACCTGCCATCAGGCGCACGGAGAGCAGAAGAACTGCCGGAAATGAAGCGCGCAGATGTGAGCGGAAGGTTTGTGTGTGACCGCGCGAGATACAATGATAAAGCGCCGTCAAAGAAGCCCCTGAAGTGTATGGTATAGTCATTTTGAAAACGCTGAATTTCTGTTATCATACCATGAAATGGATAAATTAGAAGAGGAAACCTTATTCTTTGTATTTTCGTATAATAATCATATAACTTATAAACAATAAAACAGCTGCGCTGGTCCAGGCACAAATTTCCGCATAAAAAATTCCGTCTTCACCGATCAGTTTTGGTAACAATAATGCAACACTGACACGCATCACAAATTCTGCAATGCCACTGGCGAGGGGAATCAGGGTATTACCCAGACCCTGAATCGCCGAACGATATACATACAGCAGATACAGTACCCATAGAAAAATTGCCATAATAAACAAATATTTATATGCAATGTCTAACACCTGTCGGATCTGTTCCGGTTCGCCGGATACAAACAGTGACAATATATTGCGTCCGAATAACACCATCACACCTGAGATCACAACAGAAGTAAGCAATGCCATATAAGTTCCGCTATGCACACCTTTCCGGATTCTCTGATATTTCTTTGCACCAAGATTCTGGCCTACATAGGTTGTAATAGCATATCCATATGAAACGGCAGCCATCTCCAAAACTCCATATAATTTGTTTGATGCTGTAAATCCAGCCACAAACAGGAATCCAAATCCATTGACTACATACTGTACTGTAAGCCCCCCTACAGAGATGATCACATTCTGGATTGCAAGAGGAGTCGCCACTTTCAAAAGCCGCAGACTCATTGCCGGCTGTCTGTAGAAGTCCTGTTTTTCCAGTCGGATATCCGTGATTTTCCGTAATACAAGCAGACAGTACAAGGCTGAAAATCCCTGTGCGATAACTGTCGCCACTGCTGCTCCGGCTACACCCCAGCCAAAAACTGCCACAAACAACAGGTCCAGTCCCACATTGATCAACGCTGCTACGGTCATTGCTATCAGTGGAGATCTGCTGTTACCCAGTGCTCGAAGAATCGCTGCAAATATATTATAAGCCGCTATGATCGGAATTCCGGCAAAGATCAGCCGAAGATATAGCATTGTCAGGTCAATGACATTATCCGGTGTCTGTAAAAACAAAAGAACATGATAAACTGCCCCTTCACTTACCGCAAGTACAATCACAGAAAGCAGTGCTGTCATGATATAGCTTTTCGCCACCGCGCATTTCAGATTTTCTTTTTCCCTTGCTCCATAAAACTGAGCTACCAGAATAGAAAAACCCTGTGTGATACCTGTCATGATACCGAACACCAGCCATACAAGCCAATCTCCGGCGCCTACTGCCGCCAGTGCTTCAACCCCTACCACCTGTCCGACGATCATGGTATCTGCCATCGTATAAAACTGCTGAAAGATATTTCCAAGCATCAGTGGTATGGCAAAAGTAATGATCAGTTTTCCAGGTGATCCAGTGGTCATATTTTTTTCATTTGTTCCCATAAGAATCTCCTTTTTCTTTTCATCCTTGTCCGATTATTTTACATAGGACTCTGCCAAAACGCAATCCTCTATTTTCACAAAGTTTTTCCCGATATTTTTGGTAGCTATTATATCCTTTTTCCCGGCTTTTTTCAGCACTTCTTTCTCAAAGGGAACGTTGGCAAACTGGAATTTATATAATTATTCCTCTAACTTTCCCCATTTTATAGGCTTTCCCGCCTGTCCATTAGTGAAATGATATGTAGTTTCCCTTATTTTTGCCCTTATGAGATAATCACAAGGGAAATAAGGGAAATTTTTTAGTCATTGCCTACCACTTTATCAAGAAGCCGAACCGATTTTCGTTTCGCATCTCTTGTGGAGTGAGCATAGACGTTCATTGTGGTACTGACATCTGAGTGTCCCAACAATTCCTGTACATCTTTTGGGGCTGCTCCATTTGCTAAAAGGTTGCTTGTATAGGTGTGACGTAACTGGTGGAAATGAAAGCCTTCAAATCCCTCTAATGCTTTTGCCACCTTTCTGCATACCGTCCCCAAAGTAGTCGGAAGTTCCAGACAACCATCCGGTCTTAAACAGACGAAAGAAATTTCTTTATAATCTGTCGGGACTTCCTCTGTTCTGTCTAAGCAATAATATTCGTAGTACACTCTGTTTTTCTCTTTGACCTCTTTGTAGTAGTTCGTGTGATAAAGTTCTTCGTACTGCATTCGATTTTTTAACTGCTCTTTCCGGGCATTACGGAAAATCTCTACCAGTGTATCTCCAAAATCAACAACCCTTACTTTTTTCCGCTTGGTTGGTCCGATGATATATTTGCGCTTTGAGCCATCATATCGGATGCTGCGTCTTATGGTAAGGCATTGTTCTTCCAGATTTACGTCCTGCCATGCCAAACCGCAGGCTTCTCCAATACGAAGCCCGGCATAATAGGCTATCTGGATTGGAAGTATTGCGGCTGGGTTCTTTTTTTGCAGATAAGCAAGCAATCTTTCATAATCTTCTCGTGAAATTGGTTGGACATTTCCGTCCATATCCTCATCGGAAAACAAATCCACTTCATCCGTCTGATACCGCAGTTTAATATACTGCATGGGATTGAACGTAATATACTGCTTTGGAAATACTGCAAAACGGAAGGACTGCTGCATGACTGCGGAAAAAGAATGGATATAATCTTTGCTGTAACCCTTTCTCTCTTTTCCGTCGGGATGAACTCCCCCGAAGGAAAGCAAATCGAAGAAGGATTGCAAATGTTCAGAGGTTACATTTTTCAGTTTCCGTTCTGCCAATGGGTGTTTCTTGATATTTCGGATTGTTCCGAGGTAATTCTCCACCGTACCATTGCTGAGCGTACCTGTTTTTAATTCCTCCTCTGCCCACACATCCAAAAGCTGTCCGACTGTGAGATTTTCCGCTTTGGCAACAAATTTCTTTTCTCATAATCATCCATTGCCTGACGGAGCAGCTTTTCAGTTTCACTTTTGCTTTCTGTTCCAACGCATTCTTTCTGAACAAGATTGCCGCTTGCGTCCTCTACATAGAAGCGGTAGTACCATTTCTTTCCTTTTTTTCTTACAGATCCTTTTGCCATAATCGTATGTCTCCTTTCGATATTAGACAATCGGAACTGATGAAATGCTTCGTGCGTGTAAGTATATCATAACTCCGGTTGTCTTACTATACCGATTCGGAATCTTCGTATAAGACTTCTGATAAAAGATTTGCAAGCCTTTGTTCTGCTGTTTTTGGTTTCTTGGAATAGAGCCTTACAACGTCTGCCATCTCATTAAAAGCATTGATGGTGTGAGTGATTTCCCTTAAGAACATAATCTCATTATATTCATCATTCGATTCAAACCCTATTGTTTTGGCAATATCCGTCTGACCAGCATTCCCCTTGAAGTTTTTGCAGGCGAACTGGAAGGAATCCAAAAACAGACCATATTGTTTTAACATCAGCAGTAATAAATCTTTTGAAAAAGCATCTTCTTCTTTGGTAAGGGCAAGCGGTAACTGTTCCAGAATATCTCCCATCGCATCACGAATCTGTAACTCTCTCTTATCCGTAATGTCGGTTTCATATTCATCTGTTTCCCCTTTGAGCCATTCCACAGATACATGGAGTGCTTCCGAAAGACCTTCCAGCACCATTTTTTTCGTATTGTCAATCGAACCATTCTCATAACGCAGGATTGTAGAAGCGGTAACCCCCATCTTTTCTGCGACATAAGGCTGTGTCAGATTCAATTCCAGACGGCGCTGTTTTACTCTGCTGCCTATCAGCTTGCGTAGTTCTTTATCTTTCATGCTGACTGCCTCCTTTTTCGGTATGTATGAATTATAGCATTGTTTTTCTAAAATTGCAATATGCAACATAAAATTTGTTTTTGATATTTCGTAACGCTTGACAAAAAGATATGAAAAGGATATACTTACATCACAAGAATTGCATAATGCAATTTATAAGGAGGTGATTATATGACGCAAAGAAAAATTGCATTATCCATCGAAGAAGCTGCTGACTATACGGGAATCGGCAGAAATACCTTAAGACAGCTTGTAGAATGGAAGAAACTTCCAGTATTAAAGGTTGGTCGCAAAGTCCTGATTAAAACCGATATTCTGGAAATGTTTATGGAAGCTAATGAAGGTCGTGATTTGAGGGATAGAGGAAATGTAAAAGCCGTAACAAGAACTGCGGCAAATTAAAAAGGCGGCTTCCGAAGAAACCGCCAAAGGTTCTATCAGACCGAAGCCATGATATACCTACACGCAAGAAGATTATACCATGTGCTTCTTCTGACGCAACCGAGAACTTATGTTTGTAAAAGGAAAGGGGAATGTAAGAATGGCAAAATCAACAAAAAGTTATGAAGAACGAATGCTTGAAATGGAAAAGAAGGAACAGGAAAGCCTTGAAAAAGCAAAACGATATGCAGCACAGAAGAAAGAACTTCTAAAACGAAAGAAAGCCGAAGAAAGTAAAAAACGAACCCATAGGCTCTGTCAGGTTGGCGGTGCGGTGGAATCCGTTCTTGGTGCGACTATTGAGGAGGAAGACATCCCAAAGCTGATTGGTTTTCTGAAAAAGCAGGAAGCCAATGGGAAATTTTTCTCAAAGGCAATGCAGAAAGAAACAAATACCGATATGGAGGAAGTGTAATGGCGGGGGATGAGTTTTTCATTCCCTTCATTGCTTTTTTTCATGAAGGGCGCACTTATGGACAACCAGAGGTCGTCCCAATAAGTTTGCCACAAGTGGCAACCGGTCTGCGCTCACGCTTGCCGGGCTCGTTCCGTCGGCGGGGCTTTCAGCCAGACCTGCTCATGCCACAGGAGGCACTCTTCGCCAGAGAGGCGCATTCCATGCAGGCTGCTATGCGCAGGGCACTCTTACGCAGAGGGCGTTCGGCAATGCTGCTTTTTCTAAAAATGAAAGCAATGTTGCCGGAAATCTATACCGGATGTGCAGAAAGGAGGAATCCAGATATGGCGATTTTTCATTACACAGTCAAAATAGTCGGACGAAGTAAAGGGAAATCTGTTATCTCCGCTTCCGCATATCTCAATGGGGATGTGATGAAAAACGAGGAAACCGGGAGAATCAGTTATTACACTTCTAAAAAGAAGTGGTCTACACCAGTCTTATGATGTGTGAAAACGCACCTCCTGAATGGCAGATAGTACCAGAAGAAAATATAAAACGCTTTCAAAAATCTGTCCGATACAAAAGGTCAGAAGATAAAGAAGCTGCTTTAGAAAAATTTAAAATCACATTTCAGAAACAACGGTTATGGAATGAGGTATTGAAGATTGAAAAAAGTGCAGATGCCCAACTTGGCAGGTCATTTGAATTTGCCCTCCCAAAGAATGGAGCAGACAGGAACAGATTCAATATACAGCCGACTATATCAAAAAACATTTGTGGATAAGGAATGTGTGCTGATTGGAGTATCCACGACAAAGGGGATGGCAATCCTCATGTCCATCTGCTTCTGACAATGCGCCCTTTTAACCCGGATCATTCTTGGGGAAGAAAGAAGTCAAAGATTGGGATTTTGTCAGAGATAAAAGCGGAAATATCGTGATTGATGAATCCCATCCGAACTGGTGGCAGGATAAGAAAAACCCTGACCGTCATGGAATCCGTATCCCTGTATTAGATGAAAACGGAATCCAGAAGATTGGTGCAAGAAACCGCCTGCAATGGAAACGGGTACTGACCGATGCTACGGGATGGAACAATCCAAAAAACTGTGAACTGTGGCGGAGCGAGTGGGCAAAGGTGTGTAATGAACATCTGCCTTTGCATAATCAGGTCGATCACCGTTCTTACGAAAAGCAGGGAAAACTCCAGATTCCTACCATCCATGAAGGTGCTGACGCAAGAAAGATTGAACAAAAGTTTCTTGCCGGGCAGGAAATAAAAGGTTCGTGGAAAGTAGCGGAAAATCAAATCATAAAACAACAAAACACGTTATTGCAAAAGATACTGGACACCTTTGGAAAAGTATCGGGTGCATTATCATTATGGAAGGAGCGATTAAATGACATTAGAAGAAAGCCGGGAAATTATACCCTTAATGGAGTCCATGATTGGGCAAATCGAAGAACAGCAGACCTTAATGGCAGAAATGCTTCTGGAAATGCAGAACCGGGACACCCAACTCTCTCTTATGCAGGAACAGAATCAGAAATTGCAAAAATTAAACAGCGAGTTATCCGGGCTGCTCAACATTTTGCCAAATACCGAGGAACTACTTTCCAAGATGGAAGAACAGAAAACGAAGATAGAACTTTTGGAAAACGAAAATCAGCAATGGCAGATATTGGCACAGAAGCTGAACAGCGAAAACAGTTTATTACTGAAACAGAACACCGAATTGCTGAACTGGAACAGCAGGTAGAGAAAGGACGTGATATAGATGAACGAATCCAGAGAATTAAAGAACGCCGAACAGTTGGAAGAACTTCTGCTCTTGACCGAGGAGATACAAGAAGAGTTGGAACAGAAAGACCAGCTTATCGTGGAACTGAAGACGCAGCTCAACGAATCTCTGACCTTGAACGAGAAATTAAACAAAGAGAACAGAGCCGGGAATATTCAAGCATTAAAGAACGACTTGAAGCTGGCAGACAGAGCATTGCGGAGCGAGAAAGAGAAGCTGCGAAGCGCAAACGTCACGATAGAGGAATGTCAAGATAAAATACGATGCTTAACACAACAACGGGATTATGCCCGGACACATCAGAAAATCGTAGAGATACCGGTAGAAAAGCCGGTACTCTATAAAAAATGCGAAGCCTGTGACCGGACAGCCTATCAGAATGCAAAAGCAAGATACGAAACACAAAAAGAGCAACTTGCAGGACAATATAAAGCAAAAACGGTAATGTTCCAAACAACCTTGTTCCTTCTTGCATGGTATTCGCTGACAACCACTCTTTTTCAGGCAGTACAGTCAGATGTGTTCCTTTCCGATTGCAAATCATTCTTCCATGATGCAGCATCATTCATACAAACTTTTATCGGTTGGACGATTGATGCCGGGCAATCTGTGGCACAAATCAGCACAAAAATTCCAAATGAGATTATAGCCGGAATCATATATTGGTTATTGATGATATTGGTTGTTGGAATATGTGTGGCAGGGACAGGGATACTGGCAATACTGATAGAAATAAAGGTTATAGAATTATATAAGAAAAACTGTTGGGATGTTATTACCCTACTGATGATACTGACAAGTGCGGCTGTCATCATTTATTTTGGAGAAGTAATTAAAAAAGCATTATCAATAAATCTGTTGTTCTTTTGGTTAATTTTACAAGGAATATATCTTACAATTCGACGCTATATAAGTCAAGATACTGATTGACTAGATACAAAATATTTGATAAAATATAAATAGAAATACAGCAGATCAAATAAGGTAAAACTTATGAGAGCAAAGAAAGTGATTGTAGGGGTAGCTATTAGTGCAATGTTAATTTCTTCATCAATTCCAGTAATGGCATTTTCTGTTACAAACGGGAATAAGACATTTGATAAAAAGTGGGAATTGAGCACTACATCTGATGACGGAAAAGGTGTTTTGACTTATGGTTATAATACTCTTGCTATTAATGAAGATTATGCACACGCATATCATTCAACTAAAGATCATTACGCATATGTCAAGAATGGAAATGGTTCTTTTTCGGGTTCAAATGTTGGTAAAGGTAATTGGTCTAAAATTGAGGTTGCTCATAAAGGAAATAGTATTACCTACGGTAATAGCTACTAAACAAAGGTTCGGGATAATGGCTGAGTGGTTGGAATTCCAACCACTCTTTTTTGTGGAGTGTATATAAATGAAGAAAAAAATAAAATATATAGGAATTGTTTTGGTTATTTTGTTCTGTTGCTATAATTTATTTTGGTACTTCGGGAGTTATAAACCATATAACGAATTTCAGAAAGACTTCCCTGAAATAGAAGAATCTGGAGTAAAAATTTACACAGATAAAGATGGATTCCAGTATAGTGTGTCTGTCCCTGATTATTTGCTTTGGAATGGAAATCTTGCGATAGCTGAGTCAGATGTTCGATATGCACTAATTATTTGGATAAAACCATTTCACCAAGGAATAAGTCAAGGCGTGCTATTTAATGACTATAAGGATTTGAATACTCAAATTATGTTGTCAAGTAGCAAAAAAGCTGAAGATCAAGAAGATCAATGGATTGTTGATGAAAATAGCACAATATTGACTACGATATTTGAAAAAGCAAATAAAGTATGGAATCTGGGGTTGAAATAAATGAAAGCAATTAAAAACTTATGTTTGTTTTGTTTCCTGATTTTTGGAATACTTATGCAATCTGAAATATTTCAAGATCAGCTTTGGAACTTTTCTACAGCATATTTTACGTCATCACGCTATGAAGTTGCTAGTGAAGATATGTCGCAGTTTCTGAAAGATGTATCAGAAACTGCAACGGAGAATGATGTACATATTTTTTCTCAGTACAATGAAATCAATAATAAATACCTTTCAACACTTCATATTTATGGCGATGATAAAGTAATCAGACAAACATTAAAAAATACTGCAAACATAGAAGAATCAGAATATACCGCTTTAGTTTCCGGAATTACGAAAGTAAAATTTCATAATCTCTCAGAATTGCAAAGTACCTCTGTGGGTTATGAAAACTTTATCTCATACATAGGAAATGAGGACAATATTATCTCTGCATATCAGAAATTATCAGAAAAATATAGCTTAACTTATCCAGAATATTGGAATTCTACGGAAAAGGACATGATTTTTATTATATGGGGTATGATTATTGCATTGATGATTGTTCTAAATGTAATTGAAGTGGTTAGGCGAAAAAAAGAGGTTGTTGTACGAGTTTCCTTAGGAGAAAGTGCTGGTTTCATAGCATTTAAGGCTGCTTTATTCGATGTAACTTTTGACATTGCATTATTTATTGTTGCAAAAATATTGCTGTCAAATTATATATCGGGAGCATATGAGAATAGACTCGTCACAATTTTATATTCCATTGGAATTATTCTTTCCACTATTCCATATTGTTCTTTTTGCTTTTTTGATATTAGAAAGGCATTCGCAAATGCAACACACAAAAGAGGAGTGGATTTTTTAATTTATTCGTTAAAATTTATAGCAGGGGTAGCCGCTGTTTTTACAATTACCACTAATATTAGTAGTATTCATAATAACCTATTTACAAATGAACATTTGTTAGAAGAATATTATGATGCAAATTATTTTACCGTAAAGACTACTGATTTTAATGCTGAAAAAGAAGAAGCTTTTTGGAATAAACTATACAAGAATGAATATAACACATTAAAGCCTGTAATATGCTTGAATATTTTAAATGATAAAAATGATGTGATATATGTAAATAATCATGCAAAAGATATGTTACAAGGTTTTACGAAGCAGATAAATGCAGTAGAGAATGAATCTTCTGATTTGATTATTTTCATTCCAAAGAATAGATATTTTGCTAAAAACAAGCAATTAGCCTATGACTCCTTGAGCCATGTTTTAAATCATGATAATTTACAACAATTAAATATTCAGTACATAGAGTATAGCGAAACAGAATACTTTTCCTATTTAGATACAAGTAGAATAAATGGTATCGAAAAAAGCAAAAATCCGATAATTATTTATCAGGCAAACAAAGATTTAGCAGTCAATGGTGGGTATCTTGAAAGCTATAAAGCAGGAGCAGTTTTATTTCAATGTGATGAAAAACAGCTAAGAAATATCAGCAAAAAGTATGAAGATATGCTTGGAAATTATCAGCTAGTAATTACAAACGTACATGAACAGTATTTATATAATCACACATTTTTAATAAAACTCGTGGGATTTTTAAGTTCTCTTTGTACGATTGTATTGCTTTTAAATATTATGATTATTGTTACAGTAAGTAGACTAGAGTTCCGAGAAAATGCAATGAAAATTTCCTTGATGAAAATCTTTGGATATAGTTTATTTGAACGGCACAAAACACTTCTTAAAATGATTGTAGTGGAAAATTTTGTGATATTAGTAGGTATGCTTATCTATTCTTTATTATCGGTACAGACTGAAGTAGGAATTAGCATTCTTGTTAGTTCATTTATGGCACTAATAGAATTTACAATTATTTTCTTTAATATCACAATTGTTGAAAAAACAAACATACCGAAATCATTAAAAGGAGGTTGCTTATGATAACAATTGAAAATCTATGCAAAGCATATAATGATAAAATTTTGTTCAAAAATTTTCATTTGGAAATTCCAGATAGCCGTTTTTTGGTAATTAGTGGCGAAAGTGGATGCGGAAAAAGTACTTTACTTAATATGATTGGAGGTATTGAAACTCCTGACAAAGGTTCTATTATTGTGAATGGTTTTGATGTGGCAAAAAAAGGAAAAAAGCAGAAATATTTCAAAGAAGTTGTTGGATTTTTATTTCAAAATTTTGCCCTTTTGGAAAACAAAACAGTAAAAGAAAATCTAGAAATAATAAAAAAATCAGGTAGAACGGATATTTCAATAAATGAAGCTCTTGAAAAAGTTGGTTTACAGAAAGTAATTAACAAAAAAGTCTATCAATTATCTGGTGGCGAACAGCAGAGAGTTGCGTTAGCTCGTTTAATGCTAAAGAAATGTTCGATTGTATTAGCAGACGAACCAACTGGTTCCTTAGACAAAAAAAATAGTGAGATTGTTATGAATATATTGCATGAGTTAAGTGAACAGGGAAAAACAGTTATTGTTGTAACTCATAGTGAAGAAATTGTAGCACAAGAAAAGCATGTTCTATATTTATAATTACCCATAATAGAAGAATATGTTCTTTCGGGAGACACCTCCTCTAAGAACATATTCTTTTGGTTAAAATTGATTATAAAGATACTTTTACTTCAGTATATTCGCTATATTGATGGGATATATATTTGCATATTATTTATATGGATAAGGATTATAACTCTAGTGAGTCTTCTGCATCTACCCACATCTGTAAATTACCCTCAAGATATAATCTTGCATATTCCAAAGGCTCATCAACAGCCAATGAAGTAAGCGCACATTCTGATCCGTATGTGGTTTTTAGATTTTTTTCAGCTTTCCAGCAATCAATGCGAAGCATATATCCGGCACTTGTGTAAACATCAATACTATCGTGATTTATGTTGTATTCTGCATAAATTGTTCTCATCGTATCTTATCTCCATTTTCTTTTAATAATCAGTTATAGAGTTAAATATCGAAAACATTTCAATCAGTTCACCATGTCGTTATTGTTATACTGTGTTATGAAATTTTCTTTCCCTTATTTTTTCCCATATTAAGGTTCATGAAAACCAATGTGAGAATATAACACATTTCCTAAGGGAAAGAGTAAGGGAAAGCTCACTTGCTACAAACTTAGTATTTTCAAGGGTTTGCGAAGAATTTGATAATTAAATATAACAGTTATTAAATTGGGAGAAAGCAGGTTGCCAATATTATCCATCATAAATTCAGATATACTGGCAAACTCTGATGTATTTCTTATTCTATATTTCTCAACCAAATCTCTTATAAGAATAGTCCCATACACATCTCTGATATAATCATACTGTCTATCCTCTGTCTTATATACATAAGCTCCTGGCATACCACCGGTTCGGACATACTGATCAAATGCATCATCATACCCATCCGTAATTCCATAATAAGTCAGATATTCCACAAAAGAAAAAGGATATACCTTTATTTCCATCGTTCTTCCAGTAAAAAGTGTTGCCAGATCTGAACTTAACAAAAATGCATTTGATCCGGTAACATAAATATCATAGATTCCTTTTGTATAAATACTATTGATTGCAAGTTCGAACTGAGGGCACATCTGAACCTCATCAATCAATAATACGTTATTCATTCCTTCTTTATATTGACCCAGGATATACTTATGCAATGCATGATATTCCAGTAAATGATCAAACTCTAATTCCTGAAGGTTTATCATTACAATATTGCTCTTTTCCTCTAACGACTGCAGATAAGTGATAAATTCCTGCAGCAAAACAGACTTGCCGCTCCGTCTGATGCCCGTGATTACTTTTATATCTGGCGTCCCATATAATTCAATCAATTCATCTAGATACTTTTGCCTTACCATAAACTGCATATCACTATCTCCTATTCCCATTTTTTTAAATTTCTTTATATTTTGGTAATACATTTCATGCATATTCTAGCACAGTCAGCTGCTTCTGTCATTATTCTATTCCCATTTTTCTCAAATAATTCATTTTCTGGTAATGGCATTTTCTTATAGAACAAAAAAGCAGCAGACATTTCGTAAGCACATGGTTTGACGTTTCTTCCTAAAACAGACCACTCTGATTGCAGTTTAAATAGACTATCTTCACACCATTCATTTTAAATCTCGCCTCTGCATTGCCCTGTGGATACGGCTTCTTCCTTCTGTAACTGCAATCCATGACACCATTCTATTTCAGCGTATGAATATCCTCAACCTACGGAGAGTAGAGTTCGAATTTGCTCATTTATTTTTCCATCCCATCCAGAAGCTTTATAAATCTTTTATCATTCATCTGCTCATTCGTGACATATTCTCCGTTATAAAACAATGCATAGGTTGTAACCGGTGTCGGAGCATTCTGCGCTTCTTCTTTCGTTTCCAGTCTGATTGCCTGAAACGGAACCTCTCTTTCCTTGGCAACTTCAAGAACACGGTATGTGTGCAAATGATGAAAAATTTGTGCAAAAAAAAAGAGGTGCTGCATTGTGCAAACACCTCTTTAGATAGATTTTTAAACGATTCTAAATTTCTATTATCTGCTCCACTTTTTTCTGAATATTGTCTAAGTTATCATGAAATATCTTAGTATAGTCCAATTTATTTATCCTTTAACCCATAACATTGGTACAACATATCTCTCATTTTTTCATTGAAAATTATAGCCCAAAAAGGCATTTTGTTCAATGAACTTAATCTGTTAAATTACATCTTAAATTTATATTTCCCTTTTCCATGACCGGATACTGGTTCAATAATATCTGCCTTTACCAGATTGGAAAGAAGTTTTGAAGCACCTGAACCTTTTCAGCTCAAGAAGTTCCATAACTGCACTTCTTCCAAACACCTCATCAAAGCCAAACTTCTCAAAAAGTCTATGAATATGAATCGTCGTTTTTACCGAGAAATCACTACCTTTTTCGGAAAGTACACTGTCAATATCCACTTTTTTGTCCTGAATATCCACTTTTCCATTCTCAATATCCACTTTTGTATCCCCAATGTCCACTTTCTCTTCATTCAAGAGTCCACTTATATGAAGATTTCGATTACGAAGCTCATTTTTCTCGTTCAAAAGCAGATTTCTGAGAAACACTTCCAAATATTCTGTTGTTTCGTGAAAACCTTTCTGCAGGTTCGTATAGTTTGCACGGACAAGTGCATTTCTGAAATACCACGCATTTTCCGCAAATATATCATTTGTTACAGAAAAGCCAAGTGTCCCGAGATACTTGATAAAGAATACTGCCGTTGTCCTTGTGTTACCCTCACCGAAAATGTGGATTTGCCACAATCGTGAAACAAACACTGCAAGATGATGGATAATCTCATCCATCGAAAGTCCTTTATAGCTGAAATCCCTTTCCTGTGAAAAATCATATTCAAGCGTCTCTCTCAATTCTGATGCACTGCCATACATCACAGTCTCGCCATCAAGTACCCACTCTTTTTTTCGTAATATTGTAATCTCTGATTTTCCCGGCATGCTTATATATTCCCCGAAAAAGTTTACGATGGATTGAGATATATTCATTCGGAGAAAAGGAAAATGCCGTTTCAGAAAGTATCCCTGCAATACGGGAAGATACCTTATCCGCTTCTTCTATACGTTCCTCATCCGAAAAATGCACAGGTTTTTCCCCATAATAGCTGTCGATAAGGCTCTGTGCTTCTTTCATTGTGATTTTGCCTTCAATATTCTGAATGGCAGTATCAATCAAATATTTAGATGGTTTGAGTCCGTCCACTGCCTGAAGTCCGATTGCTGTGCTCCAGACATAGCTTTTTCCTGCTTTATCTGGTTCTGCCTCTTTCAGATATTCTTTAAATGGATCTTTTTCCATACCCGCTACCTCAATTCATATGCATTACCTTTATGGCAAAAATCCCCCACCAGTAAACTGATGGGGAATATCTATTTTTATTCTTAATATAATTTTGCACCAGCAGGAATATGGTTATCAACCATAAGAAGATGAAGTTCTTCATCCTCTGAATCCTTCAGGTTATTCACTGCTGAAAGTAGCATACCGCAAGACTCGATTCCCATCATCTTTCTTGGCGGAAGGTTGGTGATTGCGATCAATGTCTTTCCAACTAGTTCTTCCGGCTCATAGAAAGCATGAATTCCGCTAAGGATGGTACGGTCTGTGCCTGTTCCGTCGTCAAGTGTGAACTGTAACAGTTTCTTTGACTTAGGTACTGCAACACATTCCTTAACCTTTACGGCACGGAAATCGGATTTGCTGAAAGTATCGAAATCAACTTCTTCCTCGAATAATGGTTCAACTTTTACATTTGAGAAATCAATCTTCTCATTTGCAGTAAAGAATCCATTGCTGTCACCTGCTGCTGACTCTGCATCCTGTGTGGAAGCTGCAACAGCTGATTTTGCACTGTTATTCTTCTTGTCAGAATCAAGGCTCTTCATTGTCGGGAACAGCAATACGTCACGGATTGCCGGTGAATCTGTCAACAGCATAACCAAACGGTCAATTCCATATCCGATTCCACCGGTAGGCGGCATTCCGATTTCCAGTGCATTCAAGAAATCTTCGTCGGTATGGTTTGCTTCCTCATCACCAGCTTCGAATGCAGCATCCTGTGCAGCAAAACGCTCACGCTGGTCAATCGGGTCATTTAACTCGGAATATGCATTACACATTTCCCATGTATTGATAAATAATTCAAAACGTTCTACCTTGGTTGGGTCAGACGGTTTCTTCTTGGTAAGCGGAGAAATTGCTACCGGATGATCCATGATAAAAGTCGGCTGAATCAGTTCTTTCTCACAAAATTCTTCGAAGAAGAGGTTGATGATATCACCCTTGGTATGACGCTCTTCGAATTCAATGTGATGCTCTCTTGCTAAAGCTTTTGCAGCCTCATCATCTGTTATGGTGTCGAAATCAATGCCGGCATATTTCTTGATGGCATCGTTCATGGTCAGACGCTCAAAAGGCTTTCCAAGGTCGATTTCAATGCCATTGTAAGTAATCTTTGTAGTGCCGCATACTTTTTCTGCAAGATAACGGAACATGCTCTCGGTCAGCTCCATCATGCCCTCATAATCGGTATATGCCTGGTATAACTCCATCAGGGTAAACTCCGGATTATGGCGGGTATCAACACCTTCGTTACGGAATACCCGTCCGATTTCGTATACACGCTCTAAACCGCCAACAATCAGTCTCTTTAAGTATAACTCAAGAGAAATACGGAGGTTTACATCTTCATTTAATGCATTGTAATGTGTTTCAAACGGTCTTGCGGCTGCTCCACCTGCATTGGAAACCAGCATAGGAGTCTCAACTTCCATGAAGTCACGTCCAGCTAAGAAATTACGGATTTCCTTGATAATCTGGGAACGTTTGATGAAAGTCTGCTTGGATTCCTGATTCATGATAAGGTCTACATAACGCTGACGATATCTGGTATCGGTATCCGTCAGTCCGTGGAACTTCTCCGGCAGAATCTGTAAGCTCTTGGATAATAAAGTTACCTCAGATGCATGGATAGAGATTTCTCCGGTCTTGGTCTTAAATACCTTTCCTTTGATTCCTAAAATATCTCCGATATCATATTTCTTGAAATCTTTATAAGAATCTTCTCCGATTTCGTCTCTTGCGACATATGCCTGGATGCTTCCCTTTAAATCCTGTACATTACAGAAAGAAGCTTTTTCCCATGACACGTTTGAACATCATACGACCTGCGATAGATACCTCTTTTCCCTCAAAAGCATCAAAGTCGTCTTTGATATCTGTGCTGTGGTTTGTTACATCATATTTGGTTATCTGGAACGGATCTTTTCCATTTTCCTGAAGTTCTTTTAACTTATCACGGCGCACCTTGATTAACTGGTTAATATCCTGTTCCTGTACGTTCTTCTGTTCCGCCATCTTTGTTCTCCTAATCTATTAGTTTGATCTGTGGATTCCTAATACTTTATATTTTAAGTTACCCATCTGGGTCTCAACTTCTACTACGTCACCAACGCCGGCACCGATTAATGCTTTACCTACAGGAGACTCGTTGGAAATTTTACCCTTTAAGCTGTTGGCTTCTGTGGAACCAACGATTTTATATTCCAGTTCCTCATCGAATTCCATATCAAGGATTTTTACCTGACATCCGATGTTAATCTTGTCTAAATCAACTTCTTCCTCTACAACTACTTCTGCATTTTTTAAGATTTTCTCGATCTGTTCGATTCTTGCTTCGATATCACGCTGCTCGTCCTTTGCTGCGTCATACTCAGCGTTCTCTGACAGATCTCCCTGCTCTCTTGCTTCTTTAATCTTCTGTGCAACTTCTTTTCTTCTGACCACTTTCAGATTCTGTAACTCGTCTTCCAGTTTCTGTAAACCCTGATAGGTCAAAATGTTTTTCTTATCCATGCTTATTAGCCCTTCCTTTTATAGATTTTCTATTCTGCATAAAATTCTCGCTCTAATCGATCTGAAACCGCTTCACAGCCTGTAAAACCGGTTCCCTTAACAATCATAATATTATACCCAATAGGTACTTCAATGTCAAGATTTGCCCGCTGATACCAGTTCCTTTTATAAATGGAAATATAGATACTTTTTTCCGATAGAAATTCTTCCCGGATTCTTCCCTCAGCTTCAAAATCCAGTATCAGCCTGCCCTCTTCCGGACCGGTTCCCTTTTGAACTGCATTTTCCTCTTTTCCAATCACTTCTACAATCAGTCCCATCTCTTCATAAAGATAATCCATTTCCTTCCGGTGACATTCCGGCTGGTTACCGGTGCAAAGCGTATATGCATTAAGTCCCGGATAAAGCTGTCGGAGCATATACTGTTCTTCCTCCTGTCTTAGATATGCGCCATCTTCCGCATCAATGACAAATAGCCGCATGTCCCGGTAGGAAATGCCTTTCTGCTCTAATACTGCTTCGATTATTTTCCGAAAAAATGCATTGCAGGAAAATAAATTTCTTTTTCAATCAGGTCATCCTGATGGCTATTCCTGTTTTCTGATTGCAGATTGCTTTTATTCCTGCGTAAAAGACTTTTTAATTTTTTCCACCATTTCATGCTTCATTATATGATGCAAAGGTTTCTAATAATTCCTCCAGCTGTTCGTAAGTCTCCACTTCATTGAGCAGGCTTCGAAGCCTGGATGCATGCTTGTAGCCGCCGGTGTACCAGGCTGCGTGCTTACGCATTTCCCGCATTCCGGTAAATTCGCCCTTAAAGGCAATCTGCATCTTTGCATGACGCAGCACCATATCCACCATTTCTTTGGCGGATGGCTTCGGCAGTTCTTCCCCGTTTCTAAGAAATGGTTAATCTGTGCAAATATCCATGGATTTCCCTGTGCTCCCCCTTGCTATCATCAGCCCGTCACAGCCGGTTTCCTGCTGCATCCGATATGCATCCTGCGGTGTAAAAATATCACCGTTTCCGATGACCGGAATCTTTACTGCTTCTTTCACTTTCCGGATAATCTCCCAGTCCGCTTTGCCGGAATAATACTGTTCCCTGGTCCGTCCATGCACCGCAATGGCAGCTGCCCCGGACTCTTCCGCAATATGTGCCATCTCTACTGCATTGACATGGGCTTCATCAAAGCCCTTTCTGATTTTTACCGTCAGAGGCTTCTTTATGGCTTTCGCTGTCTTTTCGATGATTTCACCTGCCAGAATCGGATTTTTCATCAGTGCAGAGCCGTCACCATTATTGACTACCTTTGGCACCGGACATCCCATATTGATGTCAAGAATATCAAACGGTCGATGTTCGATACGCTTTGCCATCTCGCTCATAATTTCCGGGTCGGAGCCAAAAAGCTGCAGGGAAACCGGATGTTCCCGCTCATCAATGGCAAGCAGGCTCTCGGTGTTCTTATTATTATAATAAATGCCTTTAGCACTGACCATTTCCATGCAGATAAGTCCTGCTCCCTGCTCTTTGCAAAGTACACGAAATGGCAGGTCTGTTACCCCTGCCATTGGTGCTAATATCAAATTATTATCAAGTGTTACATTTCCTATTGTCAGTTTCATCGTTTCTGTTTTGCGTAAATAAGACGCATTCCTTCTAATGTCAGTGTCGGATTGTAGTACTGAATATATTTTGTCTCATTTGCGATGATTTTACCCAGTCCGCCGGTTGCAACTACTTTTACATCCTTAAGTCCGGATTCTTTTATCTATTTTTTACGATATATTCTGTCTGTCCAATCTGTCCGAATATCAGTCCTGCCTGCATACTGCTGATAGTTTCTCTTGCAAGGATGGTAGACGGTTTCTTAATCTCGATTTCCGGAAGCTTCGCCGCATCTTCCCAGAGTGCCTTTGCAGAAATGCGGATTCCCGGTGAAGTTACTCCTGCGAAGAAATCTCCATTTCCATTGATGAAGTCATAGGTGGTTGCTGTACCATAGTCAATTACTACAACCGGTCCGCCATAAAGCTCATATGCACCTACAGCGTCTACAATACGGTCTGCGCCAATCTGTGCCGGATTCTCGGATGTGATACGGATTCCTGTCTTCACGCCCGGCTCCACCACCATTGGCTGAATCCCAAAATATTTAATCATTCCACTGCAGAGGGAGTGCATCACATTTGGTACTACCGATGAAATGATGGCATCTTTGATTTCATTATGGGAAATCTCGTTATGCTCTAACAAATCAATGATTGTAATACCGTATTCATCAGAAGTTCTCTGCATTTTTGTTGTCATACGAAATGTTGTAACTAATTTTTCCTTATCAAACACCCCGATGGTAATGTTGGTATTTCCTACGTCAATTGCCAGTAACATATTAGTCCTCCTTATCCTCTGTGAATTCTTCTCCCAGGAAAAATACACGGTAATACATTTCAAGCGATTCAAAGAGCTCTGTCTTTTCCCGCTGCATCTGTTTGATTTTTAACACACTGCCGATTTCATCATAAAAGAAATCTCCATCCTCACATTCCGTCCGGAAATTAAGATTTCCCTCTTTGTCAAATATAAGCTGCAGTGTTCCTCCGATATCCTCTGTATACAGTACACAAAGAATATTCAAATCCTCTTTGATTCCCTCCGGAAGTCCGTTAAACAACGGATTCAGATAGAATTTCTTGGTATAAGCGCTGGAACCGCATAAAACGATTTCTTCCTGCTCCATATATTCATACTCCTTTTTTTTATTTATGCCTTTTTTATATCTGGTAAATGTGGCTTTTCCTGTCTATCCTATAAACATCTATCCCTATGCATATCTATACATATCCATAAATCCGCGGACAGATACTTCCCCGGAAGACACCAGTTTTCTTGCTTCCCAGCTATCCACGATTAATTCGCCCCGGTCGGTAATGCCCTGTGCCACTCCCTCAAATGGCTCTTTCGGGTCTAACACTCTTACCTTCTGTCCTTTATTGGCAAGGCTTGCATCGTATTCCTTCCGCAGATCCCGCAGATCCTGATATGCCATAAACCGGTCATAATAATGCTCGAATTCTTCCCAGACAGCTTCTATTAATGCTGCACGGTTTACCCGTTTTCCACTTTGTAGCAGAAGTGAGGTGGCATTCTGCGCAATTTCTTCCGGGAAACTTTCATTATTCACATTGATGCCTATGCCAACCACAATATGGTTTACATAATCCATCTGTGCATTCATTTCCGTCAGGATTCCTACTACCTTCTTACCGTTGATGACAATATCATTTTAGTACTTTATCTTTGCTTCCATACCGGTGCATCGGGTAATGCCCTGTGCCACCGCCATAGCTGCCACTAGTGTCAGCATGGATGCTTGGAAGGATTCAGCTCCGGTTTTAAAATCAGTGTCATAAAGATTCCGGTTCCCGGCAGGGAACTCCAGCCTCTTCCACGTCTTCCTTTTCCGGCATCCTGCTGGTCTGCCACCACAAGAGTTCCATGCTCTGCACCCTCTTCTGCGAGACGGCTGGCTCTTACATTAGTAGAATCTGTTTCATCATAATAATAGATTTTCTTTCCAATCCAGTCTGTTTTACGGATGCTGCTCAATTCATTTTCACTTAAGATATCCGGTGCGCCTACAATCCGGTAGCCCCGGTTCTGCACCGCTTCAATTTCATAGCCATCCTTTTTCAACTGATTGATTGCCTTCCACACTGCGGTTCTTGATACACCAAAGCGTTCACAAAGCTCCTGTCCGGAAACATAACCTTCCGCTTCCCGCAATGCTGCAAGTATTTTTGCTTTCATAGGTTCTTATTCTCCTAAAGTTGCAAGCATAACTGCCTTAATCGTATGCATACGATTCTCTGCTTCATCAAATACGATGGATTTCTCACTTTCGAATACTTCATCGGTTACTTCCAGCTCGGAGTATCCGAATTTCTCATAGACATCCTGTCCAATCTTAGTCTTAAGGTCATGGAATGCCGGGAGACAATGCATAAACAATGCCTGCTCTCCTGCGTTATCCATCAGCTTCTTATTTACCTGATATGGCATCAGGTCTGTAATACGCTCTTTCCATACCTCTTCCGGCTCACCCATGGATACCCACACATCAGTATAGACAATGTCTGCACCCCTGGTTCCTTCCAGGGCATCCTCTGTTAAGGTAATGGTTCCGCCTGTGCGGGATGCCACATCTTCACAATATGTAACCAGCTTTGGATCCGGGAAATACTTTTTATTAGTACAAGCCACAAAATGCATTCCCAGTTTTGCACAGGTTACCATCAGAGAATTTCCCATATTATAACGGGCATCTCCCATATATGCCAGCTTTACGCCCTTTAATCTGCCAAGATGCTCGCGGATGGTTAACATATCTGCTAACATCTGGGTCGGATGAAATTCATTGGTCAGACCGTTCCACACTGGAACCCCTGCATATTTTGCCAGTTCCTCCACAATGTCCTGTCCGTATCCGCGGTACTCGATACCGTCAAACATGCGTCCCAAAACTCTTGCGGTATCCGGAATGCTCTCTTTCTTTCCAATCTGGGAACCTGACGGGTCAAGGTAAGTTACGTGCATGCCAAGGTCATGGGCTGCCACTTCAAAAGAACAACGGGTTCTGGTACTGGTCTTTTCAAAAATCAGTGCAATAGTTTTTGCCAATCAGGCTGTCATGCAGAATACCCTGTTTCTTCTTTGCTTTCAGGTCTGCTGCCAGATCTATCATATAGAGGATTTCTTCTGGTTCAAAATCCATCAATTTTAAGAAATTACGTCCTTTTAAATTCATTGCTTTTTCCTCTTTTCTTCTTACTCTTTGATACAAAACGGGCTGTCCTACATAGATGTGGCAGCCCGATTTCATTTTAGGTTTATGGTTTCCTTTTTAATTATTTATCTCCGGCAACCTCTGTAATTGCTTTTACAAGACCTGCCATCCCCTGAATCTCAGATGGAATAATGATCTTTGTTGCTTTTCCGTCCGCAGCCTTTGCAAAAGCTTCCAGGCTCTTAAGCTGTAATACAGCATCGTCCGGTGCTGCTTCTTTCAAGAAACGAAGTCCGTCTGCATTTGCCTGCTGAATCTTTAAGATTGCTTCTGCCTGACCTTCTGCTTCTTTTACGGTTGCTTCCTTCTGTGCCTCTGCACGTAAAATTGCGGCAGTCTTCTCTGCCTCTGCATCTAAGATTGCTGATTCTTTCTTACCTTCTGCTACAAGAATCGTAGATTTCTTCTCACCTTCTGCACGAAGAATTGCTTCACGTCTTTCACGCTCTGCCTTCATCTGTTTCTCCATAGCATCCTGAATTGCCTTTGGTGGGATGATATTCTTTAACTCTACACGGTTTACCTTGATTCCCCATGGGTCTGTTGCCACATCCAGGGAAGCTCTCATCTTGGTATTGATGGTCTCTCTTGAAGTAAGGGTCTCATCTATTTCCAGATCACCGATGATATTACGAAGTGTGGTTGCTGTCAGATTTTCGATTGCCATAATCGGATTTTCTACACCGTAAGCAAATAACTTCGGGTCTGTAATCTGGAAATATACAACGGTGTCAATCTGCATGGTTACATTATCTTTGGTAATTACCGGCTGTGGTGGGAAATCAACCACCTGCTCTTTTAAAAAGAACTCTCTTTGCGATACGGTCAATAAACGGTGCTTTAAAATGAAGACCTACGCCCCAGGTTGCAAGATATCCGCCCAAACGCTCTACAACAACTGCATTTGCCTGCGGTACAATCTTGATACAGGATACAATAATTACCAGTACTAGTATTACTAAAATGATAAGTGCTATTAATCCTTCCATTTTTACCCTCCAAAACTTATATTTTGAATAACTATTCACATATTACTATACTTTTTCCAAGATTACAACAGGGTGCCAAAAACTTCTTTTGACACCCTGACTTTATACTCTCTTATATTTTCTTACATTTTCCTAGAAAAATACATGGTTTCCGATGACTACTCCTGCCTGACCGGAACTTGCGCGGCGGAAGCTTAATGCACCACCGGTATTATCTACACCGGATAATGCTTCCTGTGCTGCCTGTAAACAGCTTCCACTGACACCGCTTGAAATAACAGATGCAACTTTTCCGTTTCCTGCCGGTGTAAACTGACCGCTCTGGTAAATTACATCATAAAGGCTGGATGGATATGCACCACTTCTCAGACGGTTCATAACAACTGCTCCGACTGCCAGCTGGCCTTCATAACACTCACCGCCTGCTTCGCACTGGATTAATGCAGCAAGAAGTGTTACTTCATCACAGTTTGCTGCTACAGATGCATTCTGTGTTACCATGGTTGTTGTAGTCTGTGCAGCTTTCTTTGCCGCCTCTTCTGCAGCCTTCTCTTCCAATGCAGCTCTTTCTTCTTCCATGGAAACTGCTGATGCTACATTTAAGGATACGGTTACATAATCTGCAGATACAAATGCAGTGGAATTCTTTAAGCTGACTGCGACCCATCCTTCCGGAGATTCTGTCTGTGTATCAACTACAAGCTTATCTCCTTCTGATGCTGCCTTGATAACAGATGCATCCGGATTTGCTTCACTGCGGACACGAAGACCGCCGGTGGTTACGGTTGCTACGGTGTCACATACGGTCTGTGCATAAGCATATGCTTCCTGACCTGCCACACAATATTCGCTCTTTACATATCCGTCTACAGAACCGGATGTAATATGATACCAGCCATCTAATGTCTCTACGATATCAGCTGCTGCACCTTTATATAATTTTCCAATTACTTCAGACTCTCCATCTGCGGAGCTTCTTATATATAAGAAATCATCCACATCTGCCATAAGCTTACTATTCCATGCCTGCTGCTCCTCACTAAGCTGAGGCTCCTCTTCCTGTGCTTCTGCAACAACCACTACATCTGCACGTTCAATGGATGCCTGCTCGGTTGCCGCGTCTCCCAATGATGCCAATTCTTCTATAATGCCGGCGGAGCCATCTGCCTGTACATCTGCCACAGCTTTTGTTTCCTGCTGCGGTTCCGGTACATTTTCTACTGATGCTGTCTGCATAACTGCTGTGACTGCGGTTACAACGGTAAGCATCACTGCTATAATTGTGCTCTCAATCACTCTTTTTCTTAAATTCATTTTGACCTCCATAACATATACCCTGTTTTTCTTTTTTAAGGATTATTAACAAGTATATGTCATTTTATTCATTTTTATTACATTTATTACGAATTTGTTACATCACGGATTATAACAAAGTAATTTTTATTTGTCAAGTTTCTGTACTTTTTATCCAATTCATGATATAATTTCCTAATAATAATTACGCAAAATCACAAGAAAAGATTTCGTCTTTTTTCGTAATGGTTATCAAGGAGGATGTATTTTTATGAAGGAACGTAAGCAAAAAAGATTCTGCTTTGAAGCAGAATCCAGTAAAAACTCCAAAGCCTGCAAAAGCACCAAAAGTGCCTAAGGAAAAGAAGGAGAAAAAGTCCGGACTTCACTCCATGCGCTTTAATGTTGTACAGTTAGTTCTGCTGAGTATTATCATCAGTGTTGCTTCTCTTCTGATTATGATTATACCGGTTGCTGATAATGCAATTTCCACTCTGGCAGAAAGCTATATGCGTGATGTCTGTGATACCTGCGGTTTAAATGTTGATGCTGCCCTGAACCGGAGCGGTAACATTATTTTAAATCAGGCATATCTTGAAACTCTGATCGGTGATGTCCGCATCAATGATCTGGATTCAGTACGCCTATGTGGTTGGTTCAGATGGAACCATGATTTATCATCCGGATGAAAGCAAAGTCGGACAACCTGTAGAAAATCCCGCAATTAAACAGGTGGTAGCTGATTTGGAAGCAGGTAAAGAACAGCAGGATGGTATGGCAATCTATGAATTCAGAGGTGCTGAAAAATATGCGGCTTACTATGTTACTTCCAATAAAGCAGCTATTTTGGTCATTACTGCTGACCGTGGAGATATTTTAAGTGCTAAGGATGCAATTTATGCCCGCGCCGGTGGTGCCGCTATTATTATCTTTATTGTACTGGGAATCATTTCTTTCCTTATTGCAAGTAAAATGACCCGTCCGATTGTAGAGATTACCAATGTTATCAAACGTTTCTCTTCCCTGAACTTTGCAGAAAGCCCGACTACTATCCGCATCAGCAAACGTAAGGATGAAACCGGGCAGATGGCAAGAGCTATCGGAGATTTACGTGAAAAGTTAGTTACAATTGTTTCACAGATTAAGTCCCAGAGTGAACTGCTTTACAATGCATCTACTGAACTGGATACCAATGCATCCCACACAACATCAACCGTAGGAAATGTTGAAACCGCAGTAAATGAAATTGCTACCGGAGCTACCAACCAGGCTTCCGAAACCCAGAAAGCTACCGATGATATCGTTAATATGGGTAACATGATTGAACATACCAACAGTCAGGTTGAAAATCTTACAAGCACTGCTAACCTGATGCGTGAATCCAGCGAGGAAGCTGCTGCCACCCTGAAAGAACTGGACAACATCAACCAGCAGGCAATTGCTTCTATTGATGTTATTTATGAACAGACCAATATAACTAATATCTCTGCCCTGAAGATTAAAGAGGCTACAACTTTGATTTCTTCCATCGCAGAAGAAACAAACCTGCTTTCCTTAAATGCTTCTATCGAAGCTGCCCGTGCCGGTGAGGCAGGACGTGGATTTGCCGTTGTTGCATCGCAGATTCAGAAACTGGCTGACCAGTCCAATGAATCTGCAAACCAGATTGACCAGATTATCCATGCTTTGATTGAAGATTCTGAAAAAGCAGTTAAGACCATGGATGAGGTTAAAACTATTATGAACCTGCAGAGCGAAAACGTACATAAGACCGGTCAGGTATTCGAACAGGTTCGTGATGGAATCAGTTCTTCTATCAGTGGCGTAGGCGAGATTGCCACCAGAACAACACAGCTTGATAAAGCCCGTGGAGATGTTGTGGATGTCGTACAGAATCTTACCGCAATTGCCCAGCAGAATGCAGCAAGTACCGAAGAAACTTCCGCTTCCGTTATGGAAGTCAGCAATGTTATGCAGGAAATCATGGAAAATGCAAATCGTCTGAAAGAGATTGCTTCCATCCTGGAAGAAAATATGAATTCATTTACTTTATAATATGCATAAGAATGTGCCTTGGCACATTCTCGTGCCTGCGGCGGTCGCTTGCGACATCTACCTTATACGCCGCAGTGCACATCCTCGCAGAGCGTTTTTTGCTTTACTGGAAAGCAATTTTCTGTAAAAGCAAAGAAAGAACTCCACCCGGCTGGATATTCCAATCGGATGGAGTTCTTTTTTGCTGTAATGCAAGGACTGATTCAAATTTAAATGATTTTATCTTACCCTGCTTCAGCAGTTTTTATAAACGTTTCATTAATGCTTCTCTTGCTTCTTCATAACCTGGTTTTCCAAGTAGTGCGAACATGTTCTTCTTGTAGCTCTCAACACCCGGCTGATTAAATGGATTTACTCCAAGCATATATCCGCTGACACCGCATGCGAACTCGAAGAAGTAGAATAATTCTCCTAAGTAGAATTCGTTCTGCTCTGGAATCTTTACCATGAAGTTTGGAACCTGACCATCGGTATGTGCAAGAATGGTTCCGTTCATTGCACTCTTATTTACAAAGTCCATATCTTTTCCAGCAAGATAATTTAATCCGTCTAAGTCAACCGGTTCTTCCTGAATTGTGATATTGTGCTTCGGAGTCTCAACGTTCATAACAGTCTCAAACATAATTCTGGAACCATCCTGAATGAACTGTCCCATAGAATGTAAGTCTGTTGTTAAATCTACCGATGCCGGGAAGATACCCTTCTGGTCTTTTCCTTCACTCTCTCCGAATAACTGTTTCCACCATTCAGATACATAATGAAGACTTGGCTCGTAGTTGCAAAGAATTTCTACTGCTTTGCCTTTTCTTAATAAAATGTTACGAACTGCTGCATACTGTAATGCATCGTTCTCTGCGAAATCCTGCTCTAAAGCAAGTTTTCTTCCTTCTGCAGCTCCATCCATTAATTTCTGGATATCTGCACCACTTACTGCGATTGGAAGAAGTCCTACAGCGGTAAGTACAGAGAAGCCTCCGACATCATCCGGTACTACAAATGTCTCATATCCTTCTTCATCTGCAAGATGTTTTAATGCTCCCTTTGCTTTATCTGTGGTTGCATAAATTCTCTTTGCAGCTTCTTCTTTACCATATTTCTTCTCTAACTTCTCTTTGAAGATACGGAAAGCGATTGCAGGCTCAGTTGTTGTTCCTGATTTAGAAATAATATTTACGGAGAAATCACGGTCTCCTACTACATCAAGCAGTCCCTGTAAGTAGCTTCCGCTGATGCTGTTTCCTGCATAATAAATCTCAGGAGTCTTACGAACATCCTTAGAAACATTATTATAGAATCCATGTCTTAAGAATTCGATTGCGGCTCTTGCACCAAGGTAAGAACCACCGATTCCGATTACTACTAACACTTCAGAATCAGACTGAATCTTAGCTGCTGCTTTCTGAATTCTTGCGAACTCTTCCTTATCATAATCTACCGGAAGATCCAGCCAGCCCAAGAAATCATTTCCGGCTCCGTTTTTATCCAATAACTCTTTTTTTGCATTGTCTACAAGTTTGCTCATATAGCCAACTTCTTCTTCACTGATGAAGGAAGCTGCCTTTGAGTAATCAAATGTTACTTTACTCATTTCAAATTCACTCCTTTGTTTTTTCTATACACAATTCCCTAATTATGAATAAAATTTCATTAGAGTTTATTTTATCAAACCTATATACATTTATCAAGGAAAAATTTCCTTCAAAACAGCATTAAATACCGCTTCTTCCTGCTGTTTTCTCTTCTTTTCAATAGAATCCCGCATCAATTCTTCCTGTCTCGATACCAATGGTTCTTCTTTTCCACTGTCTTCAGTTAATATGACATTCAGATAATCTTCTACTTTTCCCTGTATCATTTGTAATCTGCGGTACCTGTCCGGTTCACTTTAACCAGAACCTGTAGAATTATTATCATTTGTAAGACCATTCCTGCCAGAATTATGTAATTTGCATATTCATACACCAAATTCACGAAAGCTCCCATTCTTATAACCTCTTTTCCTTTTTTCTTTCTATTATAAAAAGGAACATTCCATTTGAAAAGAGGACAACGCCGTGTTTTCGCCGCATCTTTTTCCATTTTTCCCTTTGTTTCTGCGGTCTTCTACAAAAGTTGCTGATATTCTTCCCCATCCAACATATAGCCGGAAAGGCAGCAGCCATATTCTTCATTTACGCTGATAATCCGGTTATAGGACCCCGCCAGCAGAATATCTTTTAGTATCTTCGTATCCATTCGCTCATTGATATTTCCAATCCAATAACGGATACCTTCTCCTTCAAATTTCCACGGAAATTCCGGATTCCATTTTGACACATCTTCATTGCCGGGAATCGATACAATCCGTACCGTCTTTCCATAGCCCCGATAACGTTTTAAAATCTCTTCCATATTTTTGTGCATATCAATATTTCCCAAAAACAGTACGCCCATTCGAAGGGTTCTGCTCTCCCTGGTAAACTGGTTCCGGAGCATTCCATAATCATTTCGCTGGATACATTTTAACATGCATACCGTTCTGCCGGCATCCAGATACGGAGAACAATGATTTTCCCTGCCAAAAGACTGTTCATACATGGCACCATTGATTTTACTTCCGCTTTCTTTTACCTGACCCGGACCTGCATACATAATAACTGCTGCATATGCTTCCAAACCGTAAGTCTTCTTATATGCCTCTAATAACCGTTGCATGCCCGCCTGATACTGTGTATTTTCCGGATGACGAAGCGCCCTGTCATAGCCTTCTTTCGTATAATATCTTCTGGTAAACTGATATAGTTCCATTACATCCATTCCATATGCAGAAAAATAAAATACCCACTTATTTTCAATGATGCATCCGGCCTTGACCACCGGAATGTATTCTCGTTCCATAATCTTTATCGTTTCTAAATCCTCTGCATCTGCCAGTTCGAAATAATTTCCTTTTCTGGCATTCTGCACTGCGTCCAGGGAACAGGGCGGACAATTTCCATATAATAAATAGACATTTTCCACCCACATATTCTTTAATGCATGGTAAGGATGCCGAATGAGGCAGGAAAATTCTAATCGTTTTTCCGGTGACATTTCCGGCTCCAATATCCATTGTTCCGGTAATGCCTTCTCTTCCATATCCTGTTCCTCCGATATCCACTGCTCCACCAGCATCCGGTGAATCGGTGCTACATAAGGCATAATCACCGTCTGAATCGTCGTATTTTGCAATAGTGCATACAATATGCCAAGACAGTCCCTCGTATATTCTCCTACTACCACAAGATCTATCGGTGCACCGGCCAGTCTTCTGATGGTTCTTTTGTCCAAGATACCGATGCCTGTTATATCATTTGTTCTGCTGCTGTCTTTGCTGCTTACACCGTCGTTTATGTTACTGTTCGTAAGATTTCCGGATAAGTATACATAATTCACACTGCAGTCATTCTCCTCGTTATAGATACTGCCTGCCTGAATCATTCCATTTTCCACATTTTCAAATAAGTACCGATAATATAATGCTTTCATTTTCACATACCCCCCGCTTTATTTTTTGGTATTTTTACGATTGTATAAGGTTTTAAATTGAGTTGACTTTTTTTACCAAGAGTATAATATATTATTCAGCAAATCATTTTACATTATAAGTAATCTGATGTTAAAGAAAGGATTCTTTTCATGAAAAAATCGTTTTAACAGGCGGTGGTACCGCCGGTCATGTAACTCCAAACATTGCTCTTTTTCCTGCTTTAAAAGAGGCTGGTTATGAAATCTCTTATATCGGTTCCTATGCCGGCATGGAAAAACAGTTAATTGAAGAACAGAACATTCCTTATTATGGAATTTCCTCAGGAAAACTCCGTCGTTATAAGGATCTCCGTAATCTCACAGATCCGTTCCGTGTGATCAAAGGCTACGCACAGTCTGTATCTCTTTTAAGAAAAATCAAACCGGACGTTGTCTTTTCGAAAGGTGGATTCGTTTCCGTTCCTGTCGTTCTCGCAGCGAAACGCCTCCGTATTCCTGCTATTATTCATGAATCCGATATGACACCTGGTCTTGCTAATAAAATTGCAATTCCGGCAGCCTGCAAGGTCTGCTGTAATTTCCCGGAAACTATAGACTATCTTCCGAAGGATAAGGCAGTTCTTACCGGTTCTCCAATCCGCCAGGAACTTTTAAGCGGCGACAAAGAACAGGCTGCCAGACTTTGTGGTTTCACCATGGATAAACCGGTTATCTTAGTAGTCGGTGGAAGCAGCGGTTCCAAATTTATTAATGATGCGGTACGTGGTCTCTTAGATGACCTGCTTGCCAACTATCAGATTATCCATCTCTGTGGGAAAGGAAATATCGATAAATTATATAACAACCGTTCCGGCTATGTCCAGTTTGAATATGCCGGGAAAGAACTTCGGGATATGTTTGCTTTAAGCTCTCTTGTCATTTCCCGTGCCGGTGCAAATGCAATCTGTGAATTGCTTGCTCTTCACAAGCCAAATATTCTGATTCCACTGTCCGCTGCTGCAAGCCGTGGTGACCAGATTTTAAATGCCCGCTCTTTTGAAAAACAAGGGTATAGCTATGTGATTGAAGAAGAGAATTTGACCAAAGAAACCTTAGATGCTGCCATTAAGAAAGTCATGACAGAAAAAGAGACTTATATTTCTAATATGAAGTCCAGCCAGCAGTTAGATTCTATTCATACCATTCTTAAGCTCATTGAAGAAGCCAGTGAGAAAAAAAAGAAGAAGAAAGCATAAGTGCAAAAGGTGTAAAGTCCTGATTCTATATAAGACTTTACACTTTATTTTATTTCTTTTTATTTTACCGTTATCATATCCAGAATTTCTTTCATTTCATCATCAGAAAGCTCTAATGGAGTATATTTTAAAATATCATCATTCTTGTCTCCCTTGTATCTTGGAATCAGATGCATATGGAAATGAAATACTGTCTGTCCTGCAGTCTCTTCATTGTTCTGAAGTAAATTAAATCCATCACAGTTTAATTTTTCTTTCATATGAACTGCCATTTTCTTAGCAAGCTTCATTGCTTTTGCTGCTACTTCCTCATCCATTTCATAAAGATTTGCAAAGTGGTCTTTGGGAATAATTAAGGAATGTCCCTTTGTTGCAGGATTGGCATCCATAATGACACGGAATGTATCATCCTCATATACGGTATTTGTCGGAATATCGCCTGCTGCCAGTTTACAAAAAATACAATTATCGTCTTTCATGGTTACTCCTTCTTTCTATTCAAAAATAAAAATCCGATCTAAGGTACGCAATGTCTTAAAATTACCTTTTGCCGTCATCTCACCTGTCATGAAAGCTCTCTGGAAGGTCATTCTGCCAGCTAAAATATTATTCATGACCTCTCCCGTAAGTTTCGCATATACATCTACATTTTCCTGTTGTCCATAATAGCAGTTTAACTCCTCTCCTGCTACTTCGACTACCAATGGTTTCTTTTTCTCTTCAATCATAAAGAGATAGTTCGCCGTGAAATCCCCTGTGGCACAAAATGGCTTTCTAATTCTGTAATATATTCTGTCTGCGTGTCATTCTGCTGTACACTTAACTTATCCTTAAACATGGACGCTAATTCTTCAATATCTTCTTTCTGTTTCTTTACGTAAGAATCATCTGCCACGTACTGTGATAACTGCTCACTCTCCTGTGGTGTTAAATCCATCTGCTGTGTCCGCAGGATGGTTCTGGTTACCGCCTGATTAGAAGTCGGCAGACTCTTCTGTTTCTGAGAAATTGTACGATAAAGATTTTCCGCTTTTTTCTCAATAATCAGGGAATAGTCATGATTCATTTCAAAGCTTACCAGATCATCTACATAGCCACACATTCCACTGCACGGCAGACCGCCTAAAATTTCCCATGCATTGGACAATGTCAGTTCCCCTTCACGTTCTCCGTAAGTGGTTGACATAACGATTGGCTGCATATAAGTAACCTTAATCTTTTCCTTGTCTCCATAAAGCCAGCACGCATCCAAAAACTGCTGCATGTATCCGCCAATTCCTAGCCATTCCACTGTCGTCGCCAGAATAATTCCATCTGCATCCTTTAAGGTCTGCGGCAACGTAGAGATGCTATTCTTGTGCTCGTATATATTATATCGTTCCACACTGACACGAAGTTCTTTTAAAACTTCCTCCATTTTCCCGATTACATATAAAGTAGGATCATCCAGAAGTCCTCTACCACCGTAATATATATTTACTTTCATTTCTGCCTCCGTATCTTAAGTTTTTCATCTTACTTCATTCAATCATATATCAACAGTATATAAATTTTCCGGAATAAAATCAATCCTTTCTGCGATATAGAAGCAGTGACAGGAAAAATCCGCTAATCAGTCCGCCTACATGACACCAGTTGTCCACTCCGGTACTGGTAAATCCATAATATAGGCTCAATGCAATCATAATTATAATTCCTCTGATATTCAGTTCTTCTACCCTTCCTCTGTTGGCAATTATTACCCAGAGTAAAGCTCCAAATACACAAAAATGGCACCTGAGGCACCTGCTGACACCGTCAGGTTCCTTTGCCCTGTGTTACCAGAAGTGAAAGCAGATTACCGCACAATCCTGCGCCAAAATAAATGATAAGATAGCGCCACTTTCCTATCAGACGTTCCAGTCTGTCTCCAGTCCAGAATAATACAATCATATTATTTGCAAGATGTGCCAGTCCAAAATGTAAAAACATGGTACCGTAAACAGTCTCCACCATTCTCCCTGTCCAAATACATCCGGCAGAAATACTGCTCCATGTTGTTCCATAAAAGCTGCAGATTCCGTATCACCAAGTGTGCTCAATGCCAGAAATACTATGATATTTATCAAAACAATGCCGGCATTACACCAGGACGGATACTGTTTTATCCTCTGCCGCAAAGTAAGACCTCGCTTCTCTTCTGTTCTACGGTAATTGTCCATCTGTGCATACCCCTGTGAAGCATAACCTCTTTGCCTCCCACCACCGGATATCTGTTCCTGTAATGCATCTCTTAATCCATAGAAATCTCCCGGCTGGTTTTCAAAAATCATAAGCTGCCCTGTCTGCTCATTAATAAGCCAGACATTCCGACAGCTTCCACTGAGCATACGTGCCTGTCCTATATCATCTGCAACCAGTAACGTCAGTAACTCCACCTGATAGATTGCCATATTCTGTTCACAGCCCGGAATCCTTCCTTCCGGATGAAGAAACAGCTCCTGCAGTTTTGTCTGAATTGCCTGCAATTTTTCTGTTTCCAGTACAAATCCCGGATGCATAAAGACTCCAGCAACCACCTGTGCCCTTCCTTCTGTAAATCTATAGTATACCCCAACCTCTTCCGGTGACACTTTGATAAAGGAATATCCCCGCTCTTTTAAACATGCATCTATTTTCTGAATCAATATAACTTATCCTTCTTCCAGTCTTTTATGAATCTGACAATAACACTTTCAAAAGGCACTGTCAACGAAGGAAATATAACCTTTTTCTTAAAGAAATGTAAACCGCTCACGTCCCAGCTGAATCACATCATTCATGCATAACTGCTCCTTCTCCCGATATGCCAGCATTTTCCCATTGAGCCATGTTCCGTTCATGGAATTTAAATCTTCCACATAATAATCCTCTTTCTCTCTGGTAATGCGGGCATGCATGCGGCTGACTCCCTGTATACATACATTTCCATCTGCCTGCTCACTGCTGCCTATGATAAAAGGGAAATACTCCATCCGGATATTCGAAATATCCTCTTTTCCATCATAACGCAGAACTCCTTCCGGAGCCCGCTCCGTTCCAAGATAAACGGTCGGATTTTCCTCCTGCATTTCTTTGTAATCCATAGGTGTACACACAATTGGTTCTTCCTCCTTCTCATGATTTATCTTCCCTGTTAAGAATGCCGGAATCCGGCTGATTGCAGCAATGCATTCCTGCAATTTTTCTTCCATTGCCATATTCCAGCCACGGCTTTGAGCATCCTTCTTATAATATTCATCATCCTTTTCAATTGTATCTATCTCATATTTTTTCCAATACCCCTTCTTTTTTCTTTGTAATTGGCTTTTCCTCCACAGCTGCATCTTTCTTTTCCTGCTCCCATGGCATAATGCCCTTCTGCAATGCCTCTACCTTTTTAGATGAAACAGATTTCTGTCGGCCGGTACATAATCCTCTACATCCTGCTGCCGGTACTGATATAATATCCTTAGGATTTCACCCAAAGAAAATCCTTCTTCTGTTGATTTCTGATATGCCTCATAAGATGCAAGAACCATCTGTTCATCTTCATGATTAATCTTTGCCAGAAGATACTCCATCAGCTTTCGGAATCCTTCTGTAACAGGTTCCTGTCTGCCGGGGCAATAGGTGAAGTAGAACTTCTTGGTTCCATTCTCAAGATAAATACTCTCCGGTTCTAATAGAATCCCCTCTTCCTCCAAAAGATATGGCCGGATTTCCTGACAGATTCCCAGTAAAGTTTCTAACATTTTTGCGAACATATCTATGGCAAAATCACTACTCTCCAAAACATGGTCCAAAGAACGTTTTCCGGTAATTTCATATCGAAACTGTGTCTCCCTTCTGAAACTACCGGTTCAAACTGCAATAAATTATGAATATGATTCTGCCGACACATATGAATCTGATATCCGGAATACGCGGGATCTGATGTCATAAACATATAACTCTGATTCAGATTTCTCTTATAACATATCTCCAATATAAATTTCCTCCATACATTCTATCTTGTTCTTGCTGCTTTCTTCTGCTGCCAGCTTTACCCTGTCATGCAGTTCGTAACTGACTACAATCAGGGTACAGAATATTGCCAATATCATTGGCACTATAACTGCCGCCTCTATGGTATAAGAAGCCGGCAGATAACATTTCTTTTTCCACTGTCCTATAAAATCAACAGAATGAGATATGCTGCCAGCAGAAACGGAATAAAAGGAATGGTGTCTTTTCGTCTTTTTCTGTGCATGAACAGCAATACCAGTGCATACAGAGAGGACAGGAAAAGTCCCGTCAGAAGCAGACGCATGGTATTGATTCCTCCAATGTAAATTCCCGCTACACAAAGTACCAGTCCATCGCCAATTCCAATAATTCCACCAGACACCAGTGACAGAATAATAACTGCTGCCCCGACGGCAATCCCTCCTAACATGCTGTATAATGACTGGTTTCTCTGCCAGAGATGCAGTAAAATTCCACCAATGCCAAAACACAATACTCTTATGCTTTGTATTTCTTTTTTTCGGATATCTTCGATGGAACATATCCCTAACATTCCAAGTACAGAACATATCGTCACCATCCCCTTATCTCCTTGTTATTCGTTATTTTCTATCTACTACTTACTGCTTATAACCTGCTATCTGCCGTTTCCTTATCTGATACATTTATTCCCTCAGGAAGCTTTTTCTCTTTTCACATTTTCCACAGGATGAATGATTTCCCGCTTCTTCCAGCAAAATACGGTATACGGTACGCTTTAACCCACTACAGGAAAGACTATTGTGCACTGCCTCTCCATATTCTGTTACAAATACTGTTTTGGTATCTTTCTTTCCTATGCGGCATTTTTCGCAATCTTTATATTTTGCCCCGGAATCATTCCGTAATCCGGATACCGTCTCTTCCGGCACTGCCAGAATGCTCAAATCCAAATAGGTACAGTCCGAAAACCAGTGATAGGATTTCCCTGTCTCTGTAATATAGACATAAGTTCCATCTTCATTTCCACTGCCTGTATAACCAATCCATTTATGCACTTTTGCCCGCTGATCCATGTCATAAGAAAATAGTCCCAATAACTGCAATGGATTTTCAATCCGATAAGATACACATAAATCAATATCATTTCCCATTAATTCAGAACGCCAAAAAGAGAACCCCTTTTCTTCCCCTTCCACATAAATTACCGGTGCTTTCAGTTCTTCTAATTTTCTTTGAAACAGGATTTTTGCTTCTGCAATTGGCACAACAGATTCCAGCCCGCTTTCATGTGTCATATGTGCATGAATGGCACTTTTTCTGGCGGCATATTGCAAGGCATATTCCACATCCTGCTGTAATTCCAATACCCGGAAAAGAAAGATTACCGATAGTATACAGATTACAAACAGTGGCAATGCGATAGCTGCTTCTATTGTCATAGACGCCGTTGTGGAGGCACATAAAGGTGTCTCTTTTCTGTTTGTAGAATTGCTATACAATAGATTTGTATTATCTGGGTTAGAGAGAGTTTTTTATATTGATTTTTTATTTGAATTCTGAGAAGAGACACCTTTATGCACCCCCCTTTCTTCTTTTGTTAATAAACATAGGAAAATGAATTTTTTTCCTGAAAACGATAATCTCCTTTGAAGCTTTCGCCACTTCCAAACCACCCGAAGAACAATGGTTTTGACAGATAACTGCACTGTATTTCCATACTACCAATCATGCAGTCCATCCGAAAATTCTCCCGGTCCGGCAGCCGCCTGATATTCTGCTCCATCAGATTCATTGCCCGATAGGTAAGTTTCTCCTGTCCGGTAAGATATAATAAAATTCTTAAATAATCCCCATAACTTAAACCACTTTCACTGGTCTTACTTTCCTCTTCTTTTGCAAAGGATTCCGACAATGCTCCAACGTCTAATGTCCACTCGGCATTTCCTTTTAAAAAGGAACTTTGCCACCCTTTAAAAGCGTTTTTACATCTTTTATGCTTTCTGAAAATGCCCATGCCACAAGAATTCCTTCTTCTACCACCTTGACTACCGCCGGATTAGCTGTCCAGCCCGCAGTTACAAGTGCTATGGTATTCGCCAATGCCGTTTTCTCGGCATCCCCTTTCAAATAAATATAGTTTGCCACCTCACGAATCGCCAGCATGCGTTCTGCAACGCCAGCAAGGTTTGCCACATCAGAATCTTTCCCTGCAATGAGATATTCCATCTCATATTGCAACACTTCCGACTCACTCTGATTTCGGTAATCACTAAACTGCTTCAATAAATATTCCCGGAAGAAAAGTCCCGTTGTCATATCCTCCTGCTGTGCCTCTCCATTTCCTGTAAAACAGGTTCTCTTTGCAATATCATCGGATAAATCAATGGTCTGTGTCGATACCGCTGATACATCTTCTACCACCAGTGACAGGATACTTTTATTCTTGAGTTCTTTTACATAATCCAGTGGATTCTCATTCTTCTGATTTGCGCTATTCCGTTTTGTGTTTCTTTCCAGCCCACTCTGTGTATCGGTCTCCTGAATAGCAGCTTTGAACTTCTTCTCGATGTCTTTATTGTCTTCCGTCAGTTCCTTTGCTTCTGTTGCCTTTTCATATAATTTTTCAATGCCGCAATTCCCGTGGTACGCTTTACATAATCTGCTGCCTGCCTTCGAAATTCAGCTCCCGCATCATCGGTTGCCATCGTATAATTCGTAATATAGCAGTTCTCTAACTGCATCTCATAAAGATTGGTATATGACATTTTTAAGAATCCCGGCTTCGCCCTAAGGTTCTCTTTTCCAAGTTCCTGCAATGACTGTTCCAGACTGCTAAGTTCCGGCTCTCCTTTCCTGCGCCTGCCTCCAGAAAATAGAGATGATACTGCTCAAGAAGTGCGGTATCATACTCTGCCATTTTGGATTCCAGCAAAAGCTCCGTTTCCATTTTGCTCTGCGCCTCTAATCCATAGAGGCGTGCAGATTCCAGCAGAGTAAATACCAGACTTAAAATCATCGTCAATGCAAGGCTTAAAAACAATGTAATACTCCTCTTTTTCCCTTGCTCTTTCCATTTTTCTACAAAGAACCGGTCCGCTGGGTAATTGTCGAAAAGATACTGTTTAAAAGAACCGTCAGTTTTGATTTAAAAATAACAATCAGTCCAATCAGAACCACCAGAATCAGAACCACTTCCACAACACCTACTCCATCTTCCTCTTTTAAAAACCGGGTCAGACTTCCTTTTATTCTTTTTACAACGTTCATTGGATTTGTCCGTTTTACATTTACTACACCTTTCATGTTCTTTCCTCCTTTATTTACCTATTGTTTTAGTTACCTATTATCTGCTTACAGCGAAGCCTGCCACCGACAGCTTCTTACAGCTGCCTGGTAACTTATATGTGCATGGTCATACATGCAGGCACAACAAGAATGACCATAATCACCACCATCATCATTAGCATGGGAAACAATAATTTTGTTCCTGCTTCCTCTCCCAGTCGCTGCGCCATAGTCTTTCGCTGGGAAAATGCATCCTCTGATTCTTTTGCAAGAATTCTGCCGATTCCTACCGTTCCCTTCTTGAGATTCTGTGTCAGAATAGATGCAAACCTGCGATAGGATGCCAGCCCGCATCGTTCTCCAAACCGCTCATATGCCAGGCTTTCCCCATTCCATCCTCTAACTCTCTTCTGGTAAGCAGCATTTCCTCGTAACCGGCACGTTTGGGTAGTCTTTGCTTCTTCCGTTTACTCTCATATGTATCTGTCAGCTTCTTCCACGCCTGACGCAATGACATACCGGCTTCTAATAATAATCCCAATCGACTAACCATTTCCGGATAATCTTTTACCAATTCCTCTTCCCAACGTTTTTTTGCATCCTGCTGTTCCTTTTTCCCACTCCATAGAATCACTACTGCTGCAAATATCCCCAGGAAGAAAAAAATAACCAACGGCTTCTCGGTTTCTTCTTCCCAGAGAAGTGCTACACCATCCCTATCCTGTGGCAGCTCCACTTCTTTTTCTTCTGCATTTTGATTATAAAGATATTGTTCTATCTTTTTTCCCCAGATTGGTTTCATTCTGGTTTTCTGAAGGATAAAGACAGATGGGAAAGGAATACTCTGCCTGATTTTTTCCATTCGACAAAATTGCGGTAGCATTCACCACCTGCCCCGGAAAAAGATTTTCTTCCTCTATATTTCCCTGTAAATCAATCCAGATATCCGGTTCTAACTTCCATTCCACAGAAATGAGACCATTTTTAACACGTTCGCATAAAACCACCTGTCCACTGACATGGTCTGCCTGCTGCCCGTTTCGAAATACTTCTTCTGCTTCTTTTTCTGCCTCCGGCAATATCTCTTTCCATTCCGCTGTTGTTAAAGTACGTTCCTGCAAATTTAATACAATCTGCCCTTTTTTCCCCGCTATGTTCTTCTATATAATTTAAGGATTCCTGATAGTCTCCTTCCCCGGTTCATTTCTTATTAAACGGTTCTCCTTAAAATGAGATTCCTGCTTTTGCATCCACTCCGCTGCAATTCCCAGTAAAACTGCTGCCAGAAGTACCAGAATTGCCAGCTTTTTCTTTTGCTTCTTCATTTGCTTTAACATATACTTTCTCCAATACGTCTTACGATTTTCTCTGACCAAAGATATGCCAGTCCATAGAGAATAAGACACCCTGTCATAATCAGCACCCCCGCCACATTCCCATACAATGCTTCCAAAAAGCTTCCCGATGTCACATTGACAAATGCCAGTATAAATAAGGGAATTACATTCATTACCTTCTGTTCCATCTTCCTTGCTGTCAATGCTGTCTCTATGGTTTCCTGCAATTCCATCCGGTCTGCCATCTGCCGAACTGTATTTCCCATAATTGCAGTAAAATCCCCGCCGCTCCGCTTGGCATAAGAAAAAATTCCCGCAAACTGCTCTACATCCTCTATCCGGCTCCGCTCTGCAAAATCCTCTAACAGCTGCTCCAATGGCACATTACAGTCCATCTGGTGTATCATCTGGCGCATTTCCACCGCCATATCACTTTCCATGCCATACTGCTGTATCACATCTTTTTTGCTTCCCGCCACGCATTTTCAATGGAATATCCTGCCCGCATTGCTCCTGCTGCCGATAGCAGTGCATCCTTAAACTGAAGCTTTAAATCATTCTGGCGCTGTATCTTAGCAGAATTCCTTTTGTTTCGAAGAAATACTGGACATAAACCAAATCCTGTAAGAATTGCCAGAGTGGACTGATAAAACAGCCAGCCTATCAGAATATCCAGCAGCAGAAATTCTCCAACATATAATAAAAACTGTTTTTTCCTAAAATGATATTTACGATAATCCGGCAGCCTGTAATTTTTCCTGATAGAGAAGTTCTCCTTTCTTCTCCCAGATTCCGCCGATGCTTCCCTGTTCTTTTTTCTCCTGGAACCGGAAGAGCTCGTGTAAACATACCTTGCCATTTTCTACCCCCTTCACTTCCACAACCTGCAGCAATTTTCTGCTGCCATCCCGGATTCTGCCAAGTTGTATGATAATATCAATGGTACCGATGCTATCTGACTCTGGATTGCTGCCAGCGGCATATCCATTCCCATCAGCACCATCGTCTCAAGGCGGCTTACCATATCCATTGCCGAATTGGCATGTCCGGTACTCAGGCTGCCGGAGTGTCCTGTATTCATTGCCTGCAGGACATCCAGTGCTTCTGCCCCACGGCATTCCCCGACGATAATCCGGTTTACCGCATACGAAGTGCGCTTTTATCAAATCCCGGATGGTAATCTCCTCTGCCCCCGGAAGCTTGATATCCCGGCTCTCCAGACGCACCAGATTGGTAGCCCAAGCAACTGCAACTCCGCTGAGTCCTCAATGGTAACCACACGTTCTTCTTTTGGAATAAATTCCGACAGGGCATTTAGAAATGTTGTCTTGCCGCTTCCTGTTCCTCCTGACACAAAAATGTTATAACCGGCACATACCAGATGCTTTAAAAAATCTGCCACTTCCATTGAAATAGACCCCCATTCTATCAGTGTCTGCATCCGGACAGGCTCTTTGGGAAAACGGCGGATGGACAACGCTGTTCCATCTATGGCAATAGGTTTTAAGACAATATTTACCCGGGAGCCATCCGGCAGTCTGGTATCTACAATAGGATGTAATTCATTTACCATACGGTTACTGCCTCCTGCAATCTGCTGTATGACATCCTGAAGCTTTTCTTCTGATGTAAAGTGTTTATCCCACTGATAAAGCCTCCCTGCCTTTTCATAAAAGATTCCTTTGGTCCCATTTACCATAATTTCTGTAATGTCAGCATCCTCAATAAGCTCCTGCAAAATATCCAGCCTCCGCAGGGAATGAAAGATTTCCCGAATCAGATTCTGCCGCATGGAAATACTCATAGGCATTCTATGGCTGTCTTCTTCCAAAGTCTTTTGCACCAGTTCTAAGATTTCTTCATCTTCCATGGTTCTTGAAATGTCCATCCGTTCCATTACCTGATGCTTCAAGCGTTCCTTTAAATTCTCCTTTGTCTCCATCTGAATGCCTTTCCCCCATACATCTTCTTATACATTTCCTTATCTACTTCTTTCCTAAGGCATTCCTTTTTCATTGCCTTCTTCTCTTTCTATTTCCTGCGCTATCCACTCTTTGAAATAGCCTGCTGCTGCAACCGGACTGCCGGAATTTTCATATCTTTCACCTGTCTGCAATCGTTCCGGAATCTTTATAATCTGAATCTTTCCTTTTACTTCCTGTGACATAAGCTGTTGCTCTACCGTATCCATTCCATATTCCTGCTTTAAAAATGCATACACCCTGTCACACTCTTCGATAATTCTTCCCGTATCAGCAAGCTCCGGCTGTATCTCTAATATCACATAATCAAAGGACAATTCCTGCCAGATAATTTCTAAAAGTCTGTGATAATCCTGTGCTTTTACTTCACCCAATAAAACTGCCTGTTCTACCGGAACCATAATGCCAAGTTCGCCCACAGTAGTAATTCCGCTCATCACGCTGGCACCCCCATTGGTACTTCCAAGCCGGAGAGATAGCAAAACATCGGATAAATTATGGCTTTCTTCCATTTCCGGCAGCTTCATGCCGCAATATCCTCTGGTATTAATGTATAAAACCTTTCCCTTCTCTGCCAAAACCTGTGCTACAGCCAGTCCTGCCAATAAAGACAGCCCGTCATACCAGGGTGACAGCAGTCCTATGGTACGACCCTTCCTGCTTCCCCCGCAGACAGATTTCCGTTGGACGCTCCGCCAGTAATGCATACATTTCCTGCAGGATGACATTGGCAGACTGGTACTTATAAATATGCGGCAATGCTGCCTCTCTTGCTCCCAGCCGTTCTTCTGCCAGACATACCATTTCTTTCTTTAAAGGAAGGGTTTCTGCTTCTTTCAACAGCCCTGAATTAATCAGCCAGATATCTCTTTTTTCTTCATTTAAATCTGCCTCCACACTGTTCCAGTCTGTATATACTTCTGCCTTTGCCACATTTCCTGTCTCCAGAAGATATTCTGCCAGTTTATTTCCATAGGCACTGTCCGCATCGCAGATTGCAATTGATATCTGATTCATTACACCACCCCCAATGTCAGTAAATAGCCGCCCAGTACCGCCGGTGCCAGATGCATGCAGGAATCATCCATACCGGACTGCTCCCGATAAGGCACCCACTGTTTTCTCACCAGACTGCTCTGCATATAATTTCTAAAATACAGTATGCGCTGTAGTAATGTTCCCTGCCTTATCAGCCGGAACAATCCGTATACTGCTGCCAAACATAAGGAAAAAATAATTGTGTGAAGCACAATATAATCTGTCATGCAGGAGAGTGCCATAAAAAGCTTAATGTCTCCGGCTCCCATTGCATGTATCAAGAATAATAAATAGAATAGAATCACGGGAATTAACATCATTACTGTTACCAGTAAGATTCCCTTTTCTCCTTCTCCCCGGATATGTGCTGCATATCCTGTCATCACCCCCATGCCCGTCAGCCAGTTCGGTATTTTTGACTTCCATAAGTCAAAGCAAACTGCCAGTCCAAGCATGATTATCACCAGTATTGTTATAATTCCTTCCCCCCTCGCTGTAATCGAATTATACGATGTACCCATGACCTTGTACATGTCGAATTGGGAAAGTTTTTTCTTTCGTCACATTCCACAAAATATTACATCAGACGATATGCCATAATTCCATAAAGCAGGGTAAATCCTCCTGCTCCCAGCAGTCCCACCGTTGTAAGGCTCCATGGATTCAGTCCCACCATAATATCTATGCCATTCTTCGAAAGCAGCTGGTTGCAAAAGACAATTGCCACCGCTCCTGCTGCCATCCGGACAACAAAATTTAAGACAAGATCTGCCCTTTGTTTTAAAATTCCGATAAACAAAACCAGCAGACAAATGCCTATAATCACCATAATTCCTGTTTCTTTACTCATTACACTGCTTAAAATCCTTTTCAAGTATCCATTTCCTTACCATTAACATATTTTTCTGCAAAAAAAATATTCCTTTTTTTGTATAGATTGGATTTTTCTGATTATACTTAGTAAAAAGCGGATTTATTTTCCATAAAGAAAGTGGGGATCGTATTGTTTGGAATTGTAAAAAGCACACCTGCGCCGGATGCCGGCTACCGCTTACTTTTAGATGATTTAAACCGGACAAAGAATGACTTGGACTTCGCATATGCGAATTTTCAGAATGTTGTAGAACCGGATCTGATTGATGCCTATATTTATGAAGTAAATGCCATGCAGCTTAAATATAAATTTCTGCTGCGCCGCTTAAAACAAAAAACAGAGGATTCTTATGCGAAGAATCCTCTGGAAGTATCTGACTCCTGAAAATTTTCATTTAATTGTTCTTTTCCATACGTCATACCCGCATATACCTGCTGGGTATTGTGCATTAAGGGTTCTGAGGTATCCTGCTTTGCGACCTCGCAGAAAGCGCCTGATACAAACCGCTCAGAACTCTTTTTGCATGGGCAATGCCGTCACCGCTCTGCTGATACATACTGCGCATCAGCTCTCTTCTGCAATAGGAATAAAGCGGATAAAGCTGTGGGGAAAGTTCATATTGAAAATTCAATGCCGCCTGAAGTTCTCCAATCACTGCATCAGCTTTCCGGACGGCTTCTTTGTATACATCAAAATCTTTTTCCTTCAGATTTTTTCTGCTTCATCAAGATAAGAAAAGCAGATATCATATAAGACCACTACCAGTTCACTGCGGTTACTCTGGGTAATCCTTCTGGTAAAGTCCTGCTTCGTTCTACTATCCATGACAGTCTCCTTTGATTACTGAAGTAACTGTAATACCTGCTGTGGAATGTCATTTGCCTGGGACAATACGGAAATTGCTGCCTGGGACAATACATTCTGCTGTGTATAATTGGTCATTTCCTCTGCCATATCTACATCTGAAATACGGGAAAGTGCAGATGTCATATCCTCGCTGGTCTCATCAAGACTTCCTACAGTAGAATCCAGACGGTTCTCACAGGCTCCGATGGCAGAACGTACGGAAGATACTCTTGCCAGTGCATTATCTAATGCAACGATTGCTCGGTCTGCTCCGGTTACAGTTGTTACATCTAAATCATCCAGATATAAGGTCTCGGTATCAATTTCCGGAATATCTACTTTAATGGTCTGGTTTTCATTGGCTCCTACCTGAAGATCCATGGTTCCAATGTCGGTCACTTCTAATTTAGCAGTACTTCCTGCGGTAAGTCCGCTCTTGGTAAGAAAAGACATTTCAAATCCATCACGGTCTGTAATAGTTACTTTATTGCCATCGACTGCGGCAGTTGCAGTGGTTGAAAATCCGCTTCCTGCAGCATGAATATCTACCTCAGCATTGGTTCCGTAAGATACTGCCGGTGTCATGGAATTAAATCCAAGCTGTGCTGCCAACGCAGCATCGCTGATTGTGATTTCTACTTTGCCTGTCTCGCCATATGCAGTGGATTCAAAGGAAAGCTTACCGCCATCTGCTTTTACGGTAGTCTCGCCTAACTCACCGGCTGTCCTGATTTTCTCAAAGACCTGCTCGTAGGTATCGGTTGCTTCTATTTCTACGGATGAACTGTTAATTTTCATGTTACCGGACGCTCCGATTGTTGCTGTCATATCATTAAATGCAACGGTATCTGCATCCTTCTTTGCAGTCTCAGCTGCCTGATTGATGGTTACGGTATAATCTGCTGCGGTTACATTACTGGATACTGCCATTCTTGTAGCGTTGGTTCCATATACTCTTCGCTGGATACTTCCATCCAGTAAGGATTTGGTATTGAACTCGGTATCCTTGCTGACACGGTTAATTTCTTTCTTTAATTCTTCTACTTCCTGCTGAATTGCTTTCTTATCATCCGGTGTATTGGAATCACTGGCTGCCTGTACAGAAAGCTCACGCATTCTCTGTATCAGGGAAGTCACTTCATTTAAGGCTCCATCGGTTGTCTGTAATACGGAAATACCATCAGACGCATTCTGGGATGCCTGGTCAAGTCCTTCAATCTGTAAATTTAATTTATTGAAATTGCCATACCTGCCGGATTATCTTTGGAATGATTAATCTTTAATCCGGAGGACAGACGCTCCATTGCCTCGGTTACTTTATTTTCTGTACGCAATAACTGTTTATTTGTAATTACCGCTGACATGTTATGGTTTACTTTCATTTATCTTAATTCCTTTCTTCCATTCATGCTCGCATCCTTGCGGTCTATCGACGTTCCATGTCTTATGTATTCTATATCGGACTACCTTTCTAAGGACTTAACCGCTTTTAGGAAACTTTCTGCCATTCCATAAAGTGTCTTTGTCTGAATTTCCGTATCTGAAGAATTCTTTTCTTCCGTCTTGTCTGTATTTTCAGAAGAAACTTCTGTGCTGTGATGGATTCCATCCTTCTTTATTTCTCCGGTCATGTAACTGATGCTGACTTCCTGTCCCGGCTCCTGTGCAAAAAGACTTTCCCACTCTTTCGCATGGCTTTCAAATAATGCCGTTGTCTCTTTGGATTCTGCTGCAATATAACCGGAAATCTTTTTCCTTGCCGGCACGAAGCTGCGCTGCCACTCTTCTAACCGGTCTGTCTCAAAAACAACATCCACCAGACCTTTCTTTTTCTTCACCACGGACAATCTTAAGTGAAACGTTACAGCCTCGCCCTGTACCAGCACCGGAACTGCATATTCTTCTTTCTTTGCTGCCGCACTTCCCAATGCAATCTGGGTATGCATCATTTTCAGCTCCTGCAAATCAAGGCTTGTAAGATTATTCTCCGACATCATCATGGTCTTCATGACATTCTCTGCAGTATCTGCCAGCTTCCGCTGAGCCTCTGCCATTTCCTTCGGTGTCTTAACTGCCTCTGCAAAATCAGAAAATATTTTTTCTTTGATATTTTCCAGTTCCTCTGACAGATTTTCGCTCCGGTCTGCCATCTTAAACAGACGGTTAAATACCTGATTCCGGTTATTCATATAATCTGCCGCTGCAAGCACCCGGTTGACGGTTGCCGGCATATCAAGCTGTTCTAACCACTCATAGACTTCCTGTGGTGCCGCTGCTGCCTGGGACAGCTCCTGTACCTGTTCCTTCCGGTAAGCTGCCTCTGTTTCTTCTTTCTGCTCCACTTCTTTCATGGCATCTGCAAGTTCTTCCGGTGTCATGGAAAGCCATTTTTCATCCTTCATAAACGGTGCCACCTTCTCCGGTGCCAGTCCGTCTTTCACATCGGAAAGCTTATTCTTCTGGTACGCTCCCTCAATCTGTTCCGTAATGGAAATGCCGGCTCCTTCTTTGGTCTGTACGCCTCCAAAATCATCATCTACCTGATAATCCATGGCACCATGCTTTGCGGAACGAACCTGGGTCAGAAGTCCACGCAATGTAATATCTCCGCCCTGCTGCAGCAAGGCTCCGATTGCTGCGCCGTCTGTCTTTTCTACCTGACGGATCAGCCGGTATACACCGATATAAGCACTTCGTTCTTCTTCGCTGATTTCCTGATTCTGCTCTAATTTATAAAGGTATTTACTGAATTTTTCCTCTTCGGTAATTCCCTGTTCTTCCTGAATCTGCTCAGATACGGTGTTTATCTCTTCAAAGCTCATATCCAGCGGATTCATGCCTTCTTTTATCATGGTACGGACAACTGCCGGTTTTAAATGGTCAAATGCCAGCTGCACTTCTTCATCCGCAGCTTTCATTTCCGCAATATTTTCCGGTGTCAGCTCCATCTGGTTATAAGCTAAGATTCTGACGGCACGCTGATTTCCATAGCTTGTCTCCAGGCCTAAATCCTTTAAAATATCATCCACATTGCGGAATGCCTTGGAAATAGAATCTCCCATGTCCTGACGTGGTGCTGTCATCATGGTCTCATATCGTTCCCCTGCCTTTTCAAAGGTATCCTTTAAGGCAGCTCCATCTTCATAAAGACTCTGCAATGTTGTTTCATCTACCGGATGGATTCCTAGGGCATACGCCGGCATCGCTTTTAATGCTTCAGATGTGTCCATGACATTCCGGAACAATGCCACATCCGCTTCCTTTGGTGCAATGCCATCCCCGGAAAGGAGTCTGCTGTAATATTCATTTTCCTGTGTTTTCAGTTCTTCCACCAGCTGGGACAATTCCATGGTATCAATGGAAATTCCTTTTTCAGTAAAGAAAGGTTCGCTTCACTGGTCATTTTCAGTCTGGTTTCCTCTAACTGTCTTCTTGCAGTCAGAAGGTCTAAGCCGCTTTTCGTATAAGCTGTTTTATCCGATGCCGCTGAAACTTTGTGTCCTTGTTCTTTATCTCATCCGCAGCTTTTTTCAGATTCTCAATAGTAAGCGGTTCTCCGGAATTTACCACATAGGCAAGTTCCTCATCCGTTACATTGGTAATGACGTCCAATGCATCCTGTGCCTGATCCTTGAAATCATTTCTGGAAAGTACGACATCCTGCGGACGGATTCCATCGGAAATTGCCTCTGCCGATACCGCTACAATTTCTTCCTCACCAAGCGGAAGCTGTAACTGCTGCAATGTGGATAACTTCTCTAAATTCTCTGCAGTCAGTGGAATACCATTTTCAATGAGCCATCTGCCATCTGCCATATTCTGCTCATTGACATCCATACCGCTTTCGGATATTACGGCTTCTATCTGCTGCTTTAACGCATCATAATCAAGGTCTGTCATCTGCTGCATTCCGGCATAGGTTGCACTCCCGGAAAATTCTGCTTTGTACAAATTGGCAGTGGTAACCGGCAGTTCATTATCCAGCATATATTTCATGCTTCCTTCGTCCGGTGTATGAAGTTCTTCCATCATATTGGCGGTCTCTGTAATATCTTTTACATTATTCTCTGTCACCGGGATATTTACGGTATTCAGGGCTGATTCTATATGCTGTGCCATTGCAGTGCTTCCTGCCATTGCTTCAATCTGGGCATCACTGAGTCCGTCCCCGAAATAGCTGATGTCTTCTCCTGACTTTGCCAGCCGCATCTTCATCTTATCGGTCTCGGTTACTACTGTTGGAATCTCCGTATCCGTCAGGGAAAATCCATCTTCTTCCATTGTCTTTGCGTCTTTTCCCGTAGTATGGTCTGATGCAAAAAGCATCTCATTTTTCATCTGGGTTGCGTCCAGATTAGATGCCTGCTCCCGAATCTCCTCTAAGGCATTTTCCTCTTTTTCCGGCTTGCCATAAGTCGGCTGCTCTAACAGACGGTCTGCCTTTCTGTCTTTTTCTATTCTTACGATGGATGCATCCTTCTTCGCAGCTGCCACATTTTCCTGTCTGGCGTTTCCTGTCACCACTACATTGGCATCCATTTTCTGATTCTGTTCTATCCGCATGAAATTCCTCCATTTTCACGGTCTTATCAAATGTCCTGCTATTTTATTATGTCGGCTGATTGAGTGAAAAACTTAAGTAGGCAGCGAAAAACCAGGTAGCCATTTTCTTATGAAAGAAAGAACTATCTGGTTTTATACACTTTTTATTTTATTACTATTTTTCTATAAATTACTTTTTGATTTACAGCTCTTCCGGCTTTGTCAAATCCGAAAGGCTCATCTCCTGAGATGGCTTCTCCGCTCAGTGTAAGCGTTCCGTCATCGGAACTGTATGTTCCAACCTCTATCGTAATGGAATCATCACTGACGCTACTGACCTCGCCATATAAGGTATCGCTTTTCCTCTGCCTCCGTAGAAACCTCCGTGTCGGTTGCTGTATTGTTTCCGCATCCGCTTAAAGTTGAAAAACTAAGTACAAGTCCTAACATTATAATATGTGAAGTTTCTGTGTTTTTTAATTACAAATTTCCAATCTTAAAATTCTACGATTACAGTCTCGTTCTGTACTGCATCCATTCCGGTATGAATCTTCATATCTGGGTACTCATCTCCGTTGGTAAATACCAGAATGCAGGTTTTCTCATATCCCTGTGCTTTGATTTCTTCCGGGTTAAATTCTAAGAGCTTGTCTCCCGCTTTTACTTTCTGTCCCTGCCTTACAAAGTAGCGGAAGCCATCTCCCTGCATATTTACGGTATCGATTCCTTCATGAATCAGGAGTTCTGCTCCGTTTGATAAGGTTAATCCAACCGCATGTTTCGAATCATCCATTAATAAAGATACTGTTGCGGCACACGGAGCAGTAACGATATTTCCTTCCGGCTCAATTGCCAGTCCATCACCTAACGCCTTTGAGGAAAATACCTCATCCTTTACTTCTTCAATCGGAATTACTTTTCCTGGCAGATATGCTTTCAGAACCAGTGTCTGGTTCTCTTCTGCGGAATTTTCTTTATTTTTAAAAATGGAAAACATCTCTATTTCCCGCCTTTCTTTTTTTCACTTCTATGCTGCCAAGCCAGGCTGGTTTACATAGCTATAGGCAACATTCTTTCTACTGTTCTTTACTTTCTTTTATGAAATACGCCTTTTCCTTTGTCTCCTTTTCATTGCTTTCATAATCAAGCTGATACAAAAAAAGAAAACATGCAATCTAATATAAAATGGAACGCACTGTACACGGCAAAGGTGTCTATCTTTTCTTCATAGGAATACTGCTCCTGAATATCCACCAGAATGACTTCCTGACACATTTTCGCCACGGAGCTGTCTGGAGTTGCCGTAATTCCTATGCAGTACCGTTTATTCTTTTTCAAAAGCTTTAAGCTTTCTACCACATCCCGGTTTTCGCCGGACTGGGAAATTGCAAGATTGACGGTGTGCTCCGTTGCCGTCAGTGCATAGCCCGGCAGGAAACAGGAACTCATCGTCAAGTTTACTATTTTACCAAAACGCAGCATTTTCTGTTGAAATTCCAGTGCTACTGTGGCAGAGGTTCCGACACTGAAAACATTAATCATATCGGCTCTGCTCATCCGCTGTACAATGCGGTGCAGCTGGTTATAATCAAATCCAGACTCTGTTTTTCTTATAGTCTCATTATTTAATTTTGCAAGTTTCCTTACTATCTGTTCAAAAGAGTCATTCCCCGAAAAAGGATAGTTTGCATCTACTACGCCCTGATTTGCAAATGCTTCATATTCTGAATAAAACAAAATCTGAAATTTTTTATATCCATCCAGTCCCAGCTTTCTACAAAATCTTGTAATAGTAGATGGCGACGAAAAAGTCGCACGCGCCAAGGACTGAATGGACATATTTTTTACATCAAACCCATTTTTCATCAAATAAGCTGCAATACTTTTTTCAACATCTGTAAAGTCTGCCTGCTTCATCAGTTTTTCTATAATCATAGCACTTCCCTTTCTTCCGGCAGCTTTTGCCAAATAATTTTACATTTATTTTAGCAGAGAATCCACCGGAAAAAAGGGAAGATATTGTAAATTACCAGAAATATGCTTTGCGGGTTCCCCGCATCAATTATATTCTAGTCATATTCTTTTACTTTACCGCTCTTAAGCAGGAATGCTGTAATTCCGAATCCCAAAACAATGGATACGATAATTCCTACACAGTACATCGGGAAGTTGACACATCCAAACCAGCCACTGAAAGCAAGAAGTCCTGAGAAGGAGAAGTTTGTTGCTGCAACACCGCCGATTCCAAGAACTAATCCTGCTGCTGCACCGGAAACAATCATTGTTCCAAGCAACCATTTGCTTCTTAAAATGATACCGTAAAGTCCAGGCTCTGTAATACCGCAAAGTGCATTGGTAAATGCTGCTGAACCTGCAGTTGTTTTGTCTCCTGCATTTTTTGCAAATACTACTACTGCAAGGCAGATTCCAAGTGCTGCGTAGTTACCCATTCCACCTGCTGCCAGTGCTGGCTCAAAGCCCTGCTCTGCCATAATTCCAAGAAGAATCGGAGTAACTGCCCAGTGCATACCAAGAAGAATTACCAAGGAGAATAATCCACCAAATACAATGCCTACAAGAATCTTGCTTGCGCTTACTACACCGTATACGGCATTAATTCCGTTTGCAACAAGTCCGCCCAGTGGTCCAAATACAAGAATGCTAAGTGGAACAAATACAATCAAACATAAGAATGGAACAAGGATAAACTGCACTACCTGTGGCAAAATCTTTTTCAGCCATTTTTCAAAATAACTCATGCAGAATACTGCCAGTAAAATCGGGATAAAAGAACCGCTGAAATTATATGCGGTAAAGTTAATTCCCAATAAAGGAAGCTTTCTCACCGGTTACCAGAAGGTCTGCTACGCCAGGATACATAATGGATGCACCCAGTGTTACGGCTACATAAGGATTACATTTAAAATGCTTTCCTGCAGCAAATGCCAACAGAATCGGGAAGAAATAAATCAGCGAATAAAAAATAGAATAAAAGGTCTGGTAAGTAAGACCTGTGCTGTCTACTACGCCAAGGTTTGCCAATAATCCAATTAATCCGGATGCGATACCACCGGTTGCCAAAATTGGAATATACGGTGCATATACATCGGACATCATTTTTGTAAATCTGTCTAAAAGTCCGACTTTCTTCTTCCCGTCATCCACAGCTTCTGCTGGATTTTCTGCTTTTAATTTGGATTTCAGTGCCGGAACTTCTGCAAGCTGTGCATAAACATCACCTACATTTGGTCCGATTAATACCTGATAATATCCGGAGCCGATTAAGGTTCCCAGTACACCTTTTACTTTCTTTAAGGAAGCCTGATCAAATTTTGCTCCATCCTTTAATGTAAAACGGAGTCTTGTTGCACAGTGAATACAACTTTCAATATTATCTGTGCCACCCACGCCGGCGATAACCGCCTGAATTAATTCTGAGTAGTCTTTCATTCGTATTACCCCTTTCATTTGTGTAATTCACATTTTTCTTATATATTTAATCCTGCTGCAAACCCTTCAAAATTTGCATTCATAATGTTCGATGGACTGATACAGTCCCCAATTGCTATGGTATCTTTACAGATTCCGTAAAATGCTTCTACAAGCTTTTTCTGTGCCGAAAGTCCGGTAGAAAGAATCAGGTTGTCATAGGAAATACTCTTCTCTTCTCCCTTTTCATCCTTATAAACAACAACATCCTCTTCGATTCTGCTGCAACCGCATTTTAACAGGCTGTGAAGATTCTCATACTGCAAAAACTTCTGACGTAATGCTTCCCGGTATAAAGAGTTGGCATTTGCTGCCAGTGTATCGGTCAGTTCCGGAATGGAAACATTCTTTCCCTGCTCGGCAAGTTCCAATCCTATCTCGCATCCAATACTTCCTCCACCGAGGATTACAATCTCCTGTCCTAACTGCTCCGGATGCATAATCGCTTTTGTTGCAAGCTGTACCTTTGGATTATCAATTCCCGGAATCGGAAGAACCCGCTCCGTAGCACCAAGGGCAACTATCAATGAATCCGTCTGAAGCTCTTTTATGAACTCCGGTGTTGCTTCTGTGTTCAGACGAACCTCTATCTTTCTTTTTGCCATCTGCGTCCGGTAATAATTTAAAAGCCGCTTAACTTCTTCCTTGTGTGCTTCTTTTTCAATGAAGCGAAGCATGCCGCCCAGTTCACTTTCTTTTTCCAGCAATGTCACCTGATGTCCCCGGTCATATGCTGTCATGGCAGCTTTCATGCCTGCCGGACCTCCGCCAACGATTACCACATGCTTTTTTCTTTTGCTTCCGGCAAATCAAGCCCTGATGGAATAAATTCCTCATTGTGATATCTTGGATTTACCGAGCAGCCTACATTCCAGTGGTCTGTGGAAATGTGATAACAGTTGGAGCATCTGAGACACGGAACAATGTCTTCCGGATGCCCCTCCAGTGCTTTCTTCAGTACCAGTTCGGGTCTGCCAGAAGTGTTCTTCCAAATGCCACCATATCCACGTAGCCCTTTGCAATAATTTCATCTGCCATTTCCGGCGTCATAACGGCGCTGACCACAGAAACCGGAATCTTAAGCTCCTGCTTTGCAATTTTTGCCCATTTGAGATTCGGCATTTCTTCTTCCAGATTGGTTGTGATGCAATGCACATTTGCTTCAAACACTTTATCAATTCCAGATGAAATCTGAACGGTATCCACATACTGCTCTGCCTGCTTCAGGAAGTACATCACATCCTCAAAGCTTATGGAATCTTCAATCCATTCATAGGCACTGACACGCATATCAATCGGATAATCTTTTCCAACTGCTTTCCGGACGGTTTCTAATATCCGAAGTGGAAAACGGCTGCGGTTTTCGATACTTCCACCGTAGGAATCTGTCCGGTGATTGTAATGTGGGGAAAGGAACTGTGCCGGAAGCCAGCCATGTCCGAAGTGAAGAAAAATGGAATCGAAACCAATTTTTCTTGCACTTGCTGCGGTCTCGGCATACCACTGCAGTGTTTCTTCCATCAACGCTTCATCCATTTCCTTTACTTCCACTCCATCCGGGCGGATAAATCCAGACGGTCCTTTCGCATAATCCACCGTTCTTGCATCCTGTCCGGCATGAAAGATTTCGATAGAAGCTTTCGCTCCGCCTTTGTGAATCTTAAGCACTTTCTTTCTGGTTGCTTCTCTTTCATACTTGGCAAATGGATACGGTTGTTCCGGACTTGCAAAACTGGAACGTCCTGGTTCTACTATTGCATGTCCCGCAATTACAAGTGCTGCACCGCCCAATGCTTTTTCTTCAAAATCATCACCTGTCGGTGTTGCCACAATTCTATTTTTTAATATCATTCCATTAATAGAAATTGGCTGAAATAAATGATTATACACGTTCTTCTCCTTTCTGCTGTATTTTATTTACCTTCATCTTAAGGCACTTAAACTGCAGAAACAAGCCACTGAAAACAACTGGAAAATATTTTTCACAATCTGTATTTTTTCATCATTTATTTATGAAATTTATTATCTTTTATAATTTTTGGCTTCACTTTTTGCTTTTTTTGTCTATTTTTATCTACAGAACCTGCCACCGGCACATTCTCGCGGAGCGTTTTTACTTTACAGGAAAGTAATTTCCTGTAAAGCAAAAAAGCACGTTAACCTATCTGGTTAACGTGCTGCTTTGTCTTGTGACTTTCTGTCCTCTACATTACCCGGAACACTGCGACACCAAACGGCGGCAGTGGATAGGAAATGGAATATTCTCTTCCATCGCATTCCGACTTCACTGCCTTATAGCTTGCCGGTCTGCTCTTATCTGCTTCTGTACCGCCGAAACGGGCTTCGTTGCTGTTTAACAGCAGATGGTAAGTGCCTTTCTTTGGTACACCCACACGGTAATCGTCTCTGGCTACCGGTGTCATGTTGCAGACAAAGAGAAGTGAGTTCTTGACATTCTTGCTCTTGCGGACAAAGCTGTAGATGCTTCGGTCTGCATCATCCGCATTTATCCATTCAAATCCGTTCCAGTCACTGTCCTGCTCATACATTGCCGGATATTTCCGGTAAATGTGAAGCAGTTCACGGAAGTATTCATTTAACTGTCTGTGACGTGGTTCTTCCATAAGATACCAGTCTAACTCACGCTCTTCACTCCACTCACGAAGCTGTCCGAAATCCTGTCCCATAAAGAGAAGCTTCTTGCCCGGATGTCCCATCATAAAGGAGTATGCACTCTTTAAATTGCGGAACTTGTCTTCCTCATCACCCGGCATCTTCTCCCACATGGATTTCTTCAGATGCACCACTTCATCATGAGACAGCACCAGAATGTATTTTTCAGAGTTGTTATAACTCATGGCGAAAGTCATCTTGTGATGATTATTTTTGCGGAAATACGGGTCTAAGGACATATAATCCAAGAAATCATGCATCCATCCCATATTCCATTTGTATGTGAAATTCAATCCGCCCTTGTCTGCCGGTCCGGTTACCATCGGTACCATGCGGTAGATTCCTCTGCAATCATGACAGTACCGTGATTTCTTCCGGTGATTAAGGTATTGATATGGCGGAAGAATTCGATGGCTTCTAAGTTCTTGTTCTCGCCATATTTATTGGCAATCCACTGTCCTTCCTTCTTGCCATAGTCAAGATATAACATGGATGCCACCGCATCTACACGGAGTCCGTCAATGTGATAATGTTCAATCCACATTAAGGCACTTCCGATTAAGAAGTTCTTTACTTCTGATTTGCCATAATCAAAAATTTTGGTACCCCACTCTGGATGTTCACCCATCCGCGGGTCGGCATATTCATATAACGGGCAGCCGTCAAAGTCAGCCAGTCCATGGGCATCCTTCGGGAAATGTGCCGGTACCCAGTCTAAGATAACGCCGATGCCGTGCTTATGCAGGTAGTTTACCAGATAAACAAAATCCTCCGGCGTTCCATACCGTGAAGTCGGTGCATAGTAGCCGGTTACCTGATAACCCCAGGAACCATCGTATGGGTATTCGGAAATTCCCATTAATTCTACATGAGAATATCCCATGCCTTTAACATACTTCGTCAGTGCCGCTGCCATTTCACGATAGGAATAATATCCATCATCCTCTCTTCCCGGATGGCGCATCCAGGAACCCGGATGTACCTCATAAATTGCCATTGGCTCTGCATAAACATCTTCTGTCTGTTTCCGTTTGTCCATCCACTTATCGTCAGTCCATTTGAAATGCTCAATGTCTGCAATACGGGATGCTGTTCCCGGACGTACCTCTGCATAGTTGGCATATGGATCTGCTTTATACAATTTCCGTCCATCTGGTGTGATAATCAGATATTTGTATAAATCTCCCAGCTCTGCCTTTGGAATAAATGCTTCAAAAATTCCAATTCCCGCCGGCTCTAACCGCCGCATCGGATTTGCTGTCTCATTCCAGTCATTAAAAGTTCCAATGACATAGACTTCCGCAGCATGTGGTGCCCAGACATCGAAAAGAATCCCCTTTTTCTTCCTTATCTCTGCCGGATGAGCTCCCAGTTTCTTGTAAATATCATAGTGTGTTGCCTGGCCAAATAAATACATGTCCAGTTCTGTGAAGTTCCCCATTTATACTACACCTCGTTTCTTTCTTTCCTATTCTTCGAATTCCTTTTCATGGAGAATGACGTAATCATCATCCTTGTATTTCTTTGAAAAAATACTTTCTTAATGCTGAATTTCTCGGAATTGGCAATTGCTTCGTCCACGATTTCTTTCACCTCGGTCAGCGTGGTCGCTCTGTCTAAGCGTTGAATGTTACTAATTCTGTTGTATAGAGCAAGAACCGCCATCTCATCTATTTCATAGGTCAGTTCGTGGGCATACGATTTTGCAAAGGATACCAGCTCGTCACTGGTAAATATCGGAAGCGTAATCTTCTCGGTAAATCGTCTGGCAAAGGACTCATCTCTTCCCATTGCTTTGGTGATTCCCTCTCTGGTATCTTCTGCGATTACAAGAATTCCGGTATCATCTGCTTCTAATGCCAGTGATAATTTCACGGCTGTTTCCCGGCTGATTCCTCCGATTTTTTCTATAATAAGACATCCACCGGCAACTTTCTTTAAAAGCTCCGGGATATTTTTCTGATTTAATGAAACGGCATCTATCTTTCCGACACGCTTGCCCGGCTTTCCGATTTCATTCTGGATTGCCTTCACCAGTGCGGTGGCAAGTACCGTCTTACCGCTTCCTCTTGCTCCCTGAATCAGGATGTTGCCACCTTTGATTCCCTTTTCTAAATGTTCAATGGATCCTTCCATTGCCTGACAAATCTGCGGCTCCATTCCGGATACCGGAACAAAATAAGTAAAGATAGCTTTCTGCTCCTTGGAAAGATGGGTAATCGGTTTTCTCTCTCCGATGTTATCCTCATCTGAATCCGGCTCTGCAATCTCCGGAAGTTTCTCCTCCGGCTTTGCATCCTCTGTCTCAGCTTCCGGTTCTAACTGTATCTTCGGTAAGACTTCTTCTGCAGCATCGGATACTTCCTCTGCTTCTGTTGCTGCCACTTCTTCTGCTATATCGTCCGGCAGTGCAATCTCTGGGAGTTCTTCTTCCGGAGAAAGTTCTGTCATTTCTTCTGTGCCAGCCGGCTCTTCTTCATCGGCAGCTGCAATACCTTCTCCTTCCGGAATTTCCATCGCATCTGCTACACCTGCAGCCGCCTCTCCGTTCTGTCCCGGTACACCGGCAGCTAGGAATTCATCGATTTTCGCATTTGCCTGACTGATGGAATCAATCTGCTGCTGCAAAATATCATTCATATTGGCAACAAAGCTGTCCGGCTTCTTCCTCCGGCAGCTTGCCTAAGTATTCTTTTTTCTAATAATTCTTTGGAGGTAAGTCCTGCATCCAGCTGCGGAATTACATCTGCAAGACGTTCCATGATATCTCCGGCTTCTGCTAATGCCTTTGCCTTGGCAGATTCTAACTTCTGCTGCTCCGCTTCCTGTAATGCTTTTTCTGCGGCACGCTTGGTCTTCTCCCACTCCTCTAAAATATCCTGTATGCTCATCTGTCCGGTAATCTGTGCTTCTAATGCACTCTTCTCCGGAACTACCATACGCATCTGACCATCATAATCTTCGCCTAACATCTCCTGGAAATTAATTTTCAGGGAGCCATCGATTTCTTCATCGGTTGGGATATCCGCAAAACGCTCTTTCTGTGCTTCTTCATCCTGTGGAAGCTGTAAATAAGGAATTTCTTCTACAATTTTCTTGATTCCCTGCATGGTATCTGCCACTTCTTCCTTCTCTGTGGCATTCATAATCTGCTGCATGCTGCGGGCTAATTCTTCCTGCAGGTTTACCGTATTAAATTTCTCTGCATTGGTGGTTACCGGTTTAATCTGTACCGGCTCCTTGATAATCTCACCGGATTCCAGATAATCCTCCGGCCGCACTTCCACGATTCCGTCCTTCCGCTGTTTAAACTGGCGGTACTTGTCCTCCTGTGCCCGGTTTAATGGCTGATAAAGCATCTTTAATTCCAGTGCTTTCTCTACATATGGACCATCGCCAAACCAGAGAATCAGTTCATCACAGGCATTGATACATTCTTCGCTGCGTCCTGCCTGATGATATAAATATGCCAGTTCAAATGCCCATTTCTCGGTATATTCCTGTTCCTTTAATTCTTCGAGAATCTGAATTAAGACATCCAGACCTGCACCCTTTGCTTTATTCATCTCATAGCGGAGAATATATTTCAAATTATCATGTGGTGCAATCTCTACAAACTCATCATAATATTCCTGTGCTTCATCAAATTCCTTCGTTTTGATGGCAATCTCTGCCAGCTTATAGATAATCATTCGTCCGATAGGAGAACGGTCATATGCCATCAGGAGAATCTCTTTTGCTTCATCATAACGACCAATCTGTGCATAAATATCTCCGGCTTTCATCAGTGCGTTGACATTACGGACCTTTCGCCAGTTGATACTGTCAGCAATTTCAGCAGCTTCTGTATACTGCTTCTTCGCCATCAGATTTTTTATTTCATCTAGTTTTAATTTGTATTCATATTTATCCAAAATATGTCACCTCAATATCTATTTCAAGTAAACTTAAATTCATCTTTTTTTCGTCAGGGTATACTGACCCCAATTATTGTTTTAAGTGTACCATAAGGGGTGCCTTCTGTCAAAAATAATCGAACCGGCACGACGGACTTTTTCATGTTAAAAAAGAATGTGCCTTGGCACATTCTCGCGCCTGCGGCGGTCGCTTGCGACATCTACCTTATACGCCGCAGTGCGCATCCCTGCGGAGCGTTTTTTACTTTACAGGAAAGCAATTTCCTGTAAAGTAAAAAATCCGAAGAATCATAACATTTTATCTGCTATGATTCTCCGGATTATTTATTTCTTTACCAGAATTTACTTTTTCTCTTTTTTCTTTATGGATGGAATATGAAGTTCCTTTTTCTCAGAGGCTTCCTCTACCGGTTCCTCCAAAAGTACGATTTCATTGGTCTTTTCATCGACTTTTTCCAGGCGAATATATTCGTCCGTATCCTCCGGCAGCTTTCGCTTCCGCAGACAGTAATCCACGGTCTTATCGATAATATAATAGATGACTGCGAAGGTCGGAACACCAAGAATCATTCCGCCGATTCCAAAGAGTCCGCCGCCTACCATGATGGCAAATACCACCCAGAAGGAATTCAGTCCGGTGGAATCTCCTAAAATCTTCGGTCCGATAATATTTCCATCTACCTGCTGCAAAATAAATATAAATATCAGGAAATAGATTCCCTTAATCGGATCTGCCAGTGCGATGATAATAACACTCGGTATTGCTCCGATAAAAGTAGGCCAAAAAACGGAATAATGTTGGTCAATCCCACGAATACGGAAACCAGCAGGGTATATGGCATCTTCATAATCAGAAGACAGATATAACACAATACACCGATAATGGCGGAATCCAATAATTTACCGGAAATAAATCCACCGAATATTTCATTACTCTTCCGGAATGTGTCAATAATTACATTGCCCCGCACCGGTTTGAAAATGGCATATACAATCTTTTTGGACTGACCGATAAATTTCTCCTTCGTCATCAGCACATAAACGGATACGATAAGTCCGATGATTGCATTCATCAGCACCTTAACCATATTGATTACACCACTGGTAATAGATGTAATGTAGGTCTGGATGTTTGGCAGGAAAGACTCCTTTACCCAGTTTTCAAGGTACGTTACCATATCCATCATGTTCGTTTCTAAGGACTGTATGATTTCATTATCTGAATTTGTCAGTCCATTGAACCAGTCAATAAATGAATCCACCTGCTTTGGCAGGGAATTTACCATTCAGAAATACTACTGATTAACTGCGGAATCATCATGGCAAACAACAGGATTACAATTAATACAAAGACAACTACCGCTCCACCGGTTGCAATACTCCTTGCAATCTTCCTGCACTTCTTCTCTTTCTGCACTCTTGGTTCTAAGAAATGCAGCAAATGCTTTTCAAAGAATTTCATAATTGGATTAATGAGGTATGCAATCACAAGTCCGAAGGTAATCGGCTGTAATACCTTCATTATGGTGTCCCAGCCTTTTGAGACACCATTGTACCGGTATATCATAAAGAAAAACATTGTGCAGCAGCAGAACAGTACAAATACCAGCACTGCAAGGCTGATGTACCAGCGCATCCCATGTTCTGTTTTCCCGCTCTTTTTCTTATCTTCTTCCATTCCGTTCTCCTTCTTTTTCCGGAATTTTATTTCCGGTTATAGTTAATGAGGCATCCTTTACGGATAATCTCTCTCTCCTCGTCAGTAAGGTCACCCAAGGTTAATGAGAACTCGGTTAACTGTCCGTCTTTTACAGCATACGCTTTTACTTCCGGAGCTTTCTCTTCTACTGCTTTGCGGATTTCCGGTACAAAGAGATAGTCACCGTTGGCAAATGGCAGTTCTCCTTCTTTGATGATAAATGGAAGCATGCCCCAGTTGATCAGGTTGGAACGATAACGCTTGGTTGCATATTCGTTGGCAATGTTTGCCCAGCCGCCTAATACCTTCTGGCAGGAAGCAGCCTGCTCACGGGCAGAACCGTCACCAGGTTTGACCGCGAAAATGGTACTTCCGATTCCGGTATTCTCTTCATTGATATCCGGGAACTGTGTACGGATTGCATCTACAGCTGCCTTTAATTCCGGCAACACAGCGTATGGTTCTTCGCCTGCTTCTCTTGCTGCTTCTGCCTTCTGTACTTCTTTGGCACGTCCAACGTATGCAGGGTCTTTTCTGGAAAGTGTGAACTCTGCCAGTCCCAGAGGATTGGAGCGGTAGGAAGAGGTCTCACCGGAGGGAATCAGCTCATCGGTAGTGGTTACGGGATCGTGGATCTCGGATACTACCTTTAAGATAAGGTTATCGGTTAATGCTACCATCTTCGGTACCAGTCTTTAATGTTTGGTCCCATCTGGATTTCTACGGATGGATCTGCTACACCATGGCTGTCAAAGACACGGTTCTCATATATGGTCTTATCAAAGAAATATTTCGGCTTGCTGAAGTTTACATCCACATCAGTTGCTGCGGTTAAATATCCCTTGTTTGCTGCGGTTGCTGCAATAGAACGGGCATCCATCAATGCTACGGATGCAATCTGGCCGTTCTGTACCTTGGAGCCTTCACGGTTCGGGAAGTTTCTGGTAGAATGCCGGATGGAGAATGCATTGTTAGCAGGTGTATCTCCTGCTCCGAAACATGGTCCGCAGAATGCAGTCTTCACGATTGCTCCTGTCTCCATTAATTTTGCTACAACTCCGTTTTTCACCAGTTCCATGTAAATCGGGGTACTTGCCGGATATACGCTTAAGGTAAATTCATCCGGTCCGATGCTGCTTCCCGCTAAGATGTCTGCTGCATCACAGATATTTTCAAATCCACCACCGGCACAGCCTGCGATGATTCCCTGATCTACATATAGTTTTCCATTGCGGACTTTATCCTTAAGATTTAAGTCTACTGCTCCATTGAAGCTTACCTGTGCTTTCTTCTCACAGTCATCTAAGATGTCCATGAGGCTGGCATTCAGTTCCTCAATGGTATAAGTGTTGCTTGGATGAAATGGCATTGCAATCATGGGACGGATGGTGCTTAAGTCAATTTCAATCATGCCATCATAGTAAGCAACCTGTCCCGGATTTAATTCTTTGTATTCTTCTACTCTTCCGTGAATGTCATAGAATTCTTTCACTTTCTCATCGGTTGCCCAGATAGAGGAAAGACAGGTGGTCTCTGTTGTCATTACATCTACGCCAATTCGGAAATCAGCACTTAAATTTGCAACACCGGGTCCTACAAATTCCATAACTTTATTCTTTACATAGCCATTGGCAAATACTTCACCGATGATTGCCAGTGCGATATCCTGCGGTCCAACGCCTTTTACCGGTTCTCCGGTTAAATATACGGCTACCACGCCGGGCATGTTGATATCATAGGTCTGGTTCAACAGCTGTTTTACCAGCTCGGGACCACCCTCGCCCATAGCCATGGTACCCAGTGCACCGTAACGGGTATGGGAATCGGAACCAAGGATCATTTTACCGCCGCCTGCAAGCATTTCACTGGCAAACTGGTGGATAACCGCCTGATGAGGTGGTACATAGACTCCGCCGTATTTCTTTGCACAGGTCAGTCCAAACATGTGGTCATCTTCATTGATCGTACCGCCTACGGCACACAGAGAGTTATGGCAGTTGGTCAGAACATAAGGGATCGGGAATTTCTCCAGTCCGGATGCTCTTGCAGTCTGGATGATTCCGACAAAGGTAATGTCGTGCGAAGTCAGCTTATCAAATTTGATTTTCAGCTTCTCCATGCTGCCAGATGTGTTGTGGTCCTTTAAAATACCGTATGCAATGGTATTTTTTGCTGCTTCTTCTTTACTTACCGCAGTGCCTGTCATGGATGCAATAGCTGCGGATGCTTCGCTATTGTCTTCTACTACGGTACATCCGTTTACGAGATATGCCCCTGTCTCATGTAACTTCATGAATGTTTCCTCCTGTTTTCTGAACTGATTACTATTTTATACCTCTTCCTATATAGGAAGAAATCGGCGGGGAAAAAAGCCACCGCCGATACTCTTTTTCTAATTCGTTATTATAAAGAAACGTCTGTTAAAAATCAACCCTTTTCAAGGATTCCCCACGGTTTGCAAGGTTCCTTATTATGCCAGCGGAAAGGTAATGGTAACAGAGAATAAATCACCGTCCAGAGTTACTTCAAAGGTTCCGCCCATAATCGTGGTAAGATTCTGGGCAATGGAAAGTCCCAGTCCGCTTCCTTCCGTGGTTCTGGATTCGTCTCCTCTTGCAAAACGCTCCGTCAGCTCTGCCGCACTTCCATGCAGTGGCTGCTCGGAAATATTTTTAATAGAGAAGATTACCTTCTGCTCCGATGTCTCCATGGTCACATAGACTCTGGTATGTGCCATGGCATATTTTGCCACATTGTTATAAAGGTTCTCTACCACACGCCAGATTCGTCTGCCGTCTGCCATAATGACAACGGATTCCTTCGGCAGCTTTGTAATCGTGGTCAAATCCTTGGCTTCAAACTTCTCATTGAATTCGCCTGCAGTCTGGTAAATCAGTTCCACAAAATTAATTCTTGTCATCTGAAGTGTAATATTTCCGGAACTGATTCGCGATGCCTCTACCAGATCTTCTGTAAGCTGCCTTAACCGCTGGGATTTTTCTTCCAGTACATTCAGATAATTCTGCATCCGCTCACTTTCCGGCTTCTCCATTTTCATAAGGTTTACATAATTCAAAATAGAAGTCAGCGGTGTTTTGATATCATGGGATACATTGGTGATTAAGTCTGCCTTCATACGCTCGTTTTGGTATTCTCTTCCACCACAAGATGCAGGCTGTCTCCAATGCTGTTTACTGCCTCTGCCAGCTTTCTGCTGTCGCTGTGAAGATGCTCTAACGGAATCTTATAGGATAAATCTCCTTCCGTAATCTGTCTGATTCCCTTCATGATTTCCTGCTTCTGTACTACATCCCGGAGATAGATTACACCGATAACACTAATCTGAAGTGCCAGAAGAATTCCACCTAACAAATGTCTTCTCGTAAAGAACTGATACGCCAAAAACAAAAATAACAACGCATTAAATACAAAGGTAACAATGACACGCACCGATGCTTTCCATGTTCCAAGTACTCGCAAAGTGCTGACATATACCCAGTTGGTAAAGCTGTATTCCCAGAACACGCCGGCTTTCATCCGCCGGATAACACTGGTATAGAAAATCTGGAACACGCCGTCATAGATAAAGGAAATCACGCCTACTACCACAAGCATTCCCGGAATATCCCACTCATAGGATGCCGCAGAAAAACTTAAAACCAATATCAGTACAGAAAATACAATAAATATCAAAAAGAAAAATTCTGTCTTAATATGGTCAATCCAGTTTAAATGAATCTTATCATCCTTATGATTACGTCCTGCTGCAAGAGTCAGATAAACCAGTGTTACAATCCAGCCCAAAAGACTTACCACAATGGTTACAATCGAAATCATGCCCCAGGGATGCAGCGTCATAAATTCCGATTTTGCTTTTGTAAATCCATCTTCATTTGGGAATGTGGTATCTACTGCCACCAGAAAGACTGCATTATTTCCTATGCCGGACATGGTTCCATCAATGTATTTGTAATAATAATCTTCCATTCCCTTTACATTGCTGCGGAATTTCAAATCTTTATCATTACAGTAGAGATAGCTTCCCTTTTCTTTTCCGTAATCCAAAAGGTTATGTGCTTTGTCTCCGAATACATACGAGGTAATATCTTCTTCCGTATCCTCTAACATATTTGTGTAGATAACCTGCTCATTTTCAATAAAGACATAAGATAAATTCGTCTCAGAATCATCAAATTCATTCAGTGCTTTCCGGTAGGCAGTTTCTTCCTGGTGATACGGTCCAAGGTCTTTGCCAGTGCCTGATACAGCTCCTGTCCTTCCTCTTCCGTAAGCCTGCCCTCCTGTACGCCCTGGGCAATGGAAATACCGCTCTGTGGCAGATATTTTTCCTCGATTTTATCGGAATACTGTACATAACCTTCCTTCGACCATGCCACCAGATCACTTAAGGTATAATTTTCAAACTGTGCCTTGTCATTTTCCCCGTCATATTCTTCTGTATTGGAGATACTGCTGTCATCATACATCCAGTATGCCGAAGCACCATTCCGCACCAGCGTCATGGTATAGCTTTCTTCTGCGTCGTTACGGATAATGCCGCTTCTTGCGTATTTGATAACATTGACCGGTTTCTCCGAATCGTATTCCCCGTCGGTCTCAAAATTTTTCCGGGTCATTAAGAAATTAGTCAGTTCCGTTACCTTCTGCTCATAGACATAGCTGTAGTAACTGGAATCCACATAGCTCTGATTCGTCAGATTATCCATGTCTATCATGTGCTTTCCGTTTAATGCCGCTACCATAAAGACGGACATCAGCAGCAGGACAGAAAACAGTAACTGCAGGAGAATAATGGTATTTTTCCATACATTTCCATAGTGTCTGTTCTTCATATTTGCTTTCCTTCGTTAATTCTTCTCAACTTTATATCCAACTCCCCATACCACTTTCAAATATCTTGGTTCCTTTGGATTAATTTCAATCTTTTCACGGATATGACGGATATGAACAGCAACGGTGTTATCTGCACCAATTGCATCTTCATTCCAGATATTTTCATAAATTTGTTCAATAGAAAATACTTTACCCTGATTCTTTACCAGAAGCAGAAGAATATTATATTCAATCGGAGTCAGTTTCACTGGTTCTCCATCCACTGTCACTTCTTTCAGATCATCATTAATCATAAGACCTCCAACCTGATATACTGTCTCATTGCTTTCGCTGACATTGCCAAGCTGGGTATAACGGCGAAGCTGTGATTTTACTCTTGCTACCAGTTCCAGCGGGTTAAAGGGCTTGGTCACATAATCATCAGCACCGATGTTAAGTCCTAAGATTTTATCAGAATCCTCGGATTTTGCTGATAAAATAATAATTGGAATGCTACTTTCCTCCCGTATCTTTAAAGTTGCCCGGATACCATCCAGTTTCGGCATCATGACATCAATAATCAGAAGATGCACCTCATTTTTCTTAAGCATATCCAGTGCCTGTTCTCCGTCATATGCTTTCAAGACATGATAGCCTTCCTGTTGCAGGTAAATCTCGATTGCTTCTACAATTTCTTTATCATCATCACATACCAGTATATTCATTTCGTCCTCCTGTCCTCATACTCTATCTTTACTGATTTTTGAATACTTCATACTGCGAACACATAAACTACCTCATAATTATCTATAGCGTATCAGATTTTTCTTAATAGGAAAAGCGTACTTTTCTTAAAAACCTTTAAAATTGTGTTATACTATATTAAATTCGTATCTTTCATAGCATTTTGTTGTGAAAATATCTGTTTTATGATTGATTATTTTTGAAAGGATTGTTTATGAAGAAGCATTATACCTTTATTCCTTTAAAGGAAAAAGATTTATCCTCCTTCCGGAAAGCATTAATCAGCAGCCTGTGGTTCCGCCCCTGTGCCTGCCTGCTTGCCCTGATTGTCATTGGCATTATCGGTTACCGGAAGCTTGCGGTGCTCACCAGTGAGATGTATTTTCTCATTCTCTATGGAATTGCTGCCGGTTTCATTCTCTACCGCATGATACGAGAACTTGCCAATCTGCATCAGGTCAGCACCCTGCGTAAATCCAGCCTGCTTCCTTTTATTCATACTGCCAAAGAAGACGATACCTTCTATTCGGAGGAATTATCCGGCGGGTTTATTATCCAGACTGAGCCAATTAATCTGGTAGAGTTATCTACCAGCAAAGAAGTACTCGCTGAGCTTGCCGCCAACTGCGAAACTCAGAATCCACTCTTTGCTTATCTGGAATCCTGCATCAACAGCGGTGATGAAAAATTAATAAACAAAGGCGTCATCTATATTGAGATTATTAAAAAACAATTGGAAAAAGGAAATGTGGATATTCTTGCCACATATGACAAATTAAAAAATTGCAGGGAGGAACTTCTCTAAAGTCCTTCCTGCAATTTGGTTTACGTAGTTCTATTTCTTTTTGTTATCTTTTTCTTTTGCTTTCCACTTGAAGTACTCTGCATCCAGATCCACCGTAACTTCCGGAATCTCTTTCTTTCCTTCGACCGCATCTTCCTCTGGTTCTTCATCCTCTAAAGGAATTCCTGCTTTCTTAAAGTATTCCGGATTAATCCGGATTTCCGGCTTGATTGCCTGATATGAGGATTTCTTTTCTTCCCTCGGCTCTTTCTTCTCTTTTTCACGTTCCTTTTCCAGTTCGTGATTACGTTCTTCGATTAATTTCAGATACTTTTCGGTATCTACCATATCCTGAAGCTGGCTCTTAAGCTCTGACTGGTTCTCCCGGATAACCACCTTCTGGGTCTTCATATCATCCTGGGCTTTCTTCAGAATATCCTGAAGGGCATCTGTTGTATCCTGCATAATATGCTGTACCCGCTGAAGGGCATCATCGGTATACAACACAGCGGCTGCATAGACATCTTCAGCATTCCGGCTTGCTTTAAAAATCATGGCATCGCCTTTTTTGCGTGCCTCCCGTTCTGCCTTGTCCCTGCTCTGCTGTGTCACTTCATATTCATCCATCATCTCGTAAATACAGGCATTCAGATGATTGAGATATTCAAACATTTTCTTCTTCTCAACAATAATCTTCTCACCTGTATTGTCATAAAGTTCACTTCTGGATATTAATACATGTATATCCGTAATACCCTCTCCAGTTTGTCCTGTGTACTCATGATATTCTCCCTTCACCTTGGCTATATATAGCGTACAATGTCCGAGCCTGTCTCTGCAAGACCCAATTCCACCGGTTCTTCTCCCGCTGCTTCTAACAGTTCTACCACCCGGTCGGTATCTTCTTCTGCCACCAGTATCAGCATTCCGATTCCCATATTAAAAATATTTCTCATCTGCTCTTTGCTGATATTACCATCTTTATGCAGCATATCGTAAAGTGGTGGAATATCTTCTTCCCGCTGCTTTATCACTGCACCGGCAGCATTATGCATCAGAGTATGTACTGCCTTATCAATACCTCCATGAGCCACCTGTACGCAGGATTTAATTTCTATCTCACTCTGAAGCAATGCTTCCATGGCATCCCGGTACATACGGGTCGGTGCCAGAAGCAGATCTCCTAACGTAGAACCTAATGATTCATAATAGATTTCCATAGAAGTCTTCGTCAGATATAATTTTTCCTGGCTGCCACATAGCCGTTATTATGAAGTCCATTGGATGGAAGTCCAATAATAACATCTCCAGCTTTCACCGGTGCTATTCCTATTTTCTTCTTTTTTCTCTACAACTCCGGCAATAAAGCCAACCAGATCATACTGGTCATAGGAGAAAATATCGGAAAGCTCCTTAATTTCACTTCCGGCATAAGTCACATTTCCCTGCCGGCAGCCATTTTCCATACCCTCTTCCATGTCCCGGATATATTCAAACTTGGGACGGGCACAGGAAATATTGTCATAAAAAAGAAGCGGTTTTGCTCCCATGGCATACATATCATTGATACAGACAGCTGCACAATCATAACCTACCGTGTCAAATCTCGACATTTCCGAAGCCAGCAGCAATTTTCCACTTACCGCATTAGTTCTTGATACCAGAAGCGGCTCATCATATTTTAAGAACTCTCCCAAAGGTATTTCATTTGTCAATTCTTTTAAGTCAAACTTATCTCGCACTCGCTAACTACTCCAAACTTTTTTCATCTGTTCTATAGCATACCACACTTCCACTCATGTGTTAACTTTTTTTCAATTTTCTTCTGCGGATGCGGCGTATGACTTTGACAATCAATACGATTATGAAAATCAGAACAAGGAGTACCACAAGAACAACTCCCACAATCATTGCTGCATATTTATTCGGATTTTTCAGTCTTGCACCAAGGCTCTTATCATCATCTACCACCTTGCGGTCATGAAGTCCGTTATAATATTCCGGCATCTCTGCAATACCATTTTCTCCTTCTTCAAAGGATTCCATATAGCGGGCAATGGATAACCATGCCTTTAATTCCTGGTCACCATCATAAATAATGCAGTCTTCAAAATCTTCTACTTTACTTCCATCTGCATTCTTTGGCACAATGGAAAGCAGTCCATATGACATATCCGTTACTGCACTAAGCATCTGGTGCTGTAAAGGTCAGCTACGACGCAGTATAATTTGTCATCTTCAATTTCTTCTCTCTTATCATTCTTCGTCAGATATACATCTGTTACCCGGTTTAATATCAGACGGTTCGGATTATAGGTCATATTCAGTCCGGAGCAGTAAAGTCTTGCCGTTGTCATATAATCGGAAATGGAAGCATCAATCTCTGCTACCGTCTTTAATTCTTTTCCGGTCAGGTATACCTTAATCAGCGGGTAACCCGGCACACCATCTGCCCCGATTCCAAGGGAGAAGGAGTTAAAGACATCTGTTACCGTAACATCCCCCGGCACATAGGTATCACGGACAGTTCCGCTTGGAACGACTGCCACATCAATTTCTTCTCCATCATAATCCTTCGTATGGGTTGCCCCGTAAATATAGGCATCCGCCATAATATCTCCCAGATTATGTTCCGTATGCTTCGTATATAAATCATCTACTGATGCAAATTCATAATCATTTTCACACAATACTTCAGAAGCCGTGTATCCAAACTGTTTCAGGTAAGTATCATCAATATTGGCTTCAAAAGCATCTATCTTCTCCTGGGCAGCCTCATCTGCCTCAATATCCGGGCGAATCGGAATCAGGTTATAATCCTCCACCTCCCAGCGTCCTTCGGAATTCTGGGAAAGGTGCATACTTCCTACATTAATGCCATATTCTCCGGCAGATACAATAGCTGTATTTCCTTCGATAATCGGCTCTTCCAATGTGGTATGGGTATGTCCGCTGATGATAACATCCAGCTCCGGCACTGCCTTTGCAAGAAGTTCATCCTCGGATTTCTTCGGGTCTTCACTGGTTCCACTGTGGGAGAGGCAGACAATCATATCCACATCTTCTTTTTTCCTTTATGGCTGCCACAGTCTCCTTCACCGCCTCGATTGGATCTTTAAACTCAAGCGCGCAGGTTGGTGCACAGGAAAGGGAATCCTTGCCGAATACTCCAAGCAATGCGATTTTTACACCGCCCTTCTCGATGACTTCATAATCCTTTACACCATAATGATCAAAGGCATCTTTTTAAAAGCTGTCTCTCATCATTCATCTCTGACCAGTCAACGTTACAGACCAGCAGGGACGGCACTACATCACCGCTGGCTGCCGCTGTATCAAGCATCTGCGCTAAGCCTTTGCTTCGATAATCAAATTCATGGTTTCCAAAGGTCGTTGCATCATAGCCAAGATAGCCTAACATCCGAAGCTCAGATGCCTCTTCTTCATAAACTGTCTGGAACAGTGTTCCCATGGAAAAATCTCCACCGTCTACCACCAGCGTATCCGGATTTTCTTCCTTCTTCTCATCAATGACTGTTTTGATTCGTGCAAATCCGCCTGCTTCCACATTTTCTCCATCTACTACCGTACGGAAGCTGTTCAAATGGGAATGGGTATCATGGGTAAATACGATATCCACCGACTTCGGCTTTTCTTCTGCTGCGGATGCTGTTGTTACCTGTAGACTGCATACCCCCATGCATGCTGCCAGTAATAGTGCTTGTAGCTTTGCTCTTATTTTTGTCCCCTCATATTATTCTCCTTTTTTCTATTTTAGATGCGAAAGAAATTTTTAGTGTATTGTAATTTTGTTTTCTGGATTTATCCATTAAATTTTCTTTTAAGCAGAATACGCCTGCTTCTTTCAGACATTTTTGCTTTCTGCCGTTTTGTCTTTCCGGTTGCTTTGACCGGATACTTCCGACTGTCCGTCTGCTACGGATACCAACATTATGTCTGCAAGGGACTCTAAAATTTCGATATACAATCTATATTTTGCGGCAACCGGCGCAAATTCACATCCATGTTCAGTTGCGCCTCGCTGGCACGTCCCTGCGCCAGCGTTGCCGGTTGCTGTCGAAATTCTAAGAGTCCCTAACAGACTGCATAAATGGTATCCGTATGCAGACGAACCGCCGGAAGTATACTGTCAAACATTGGAAAGACAGGACGCTATAAGAAAAATAAAAATGTCTGAATTAGAAGCAGCTGTGTTCTGCTTTTGGAAATCGTTGGATAAATCCAGAAAACGAAAACAATACATAAAATCTCTTCCGTATCGAAATTCGTTTAAATACGGACTAACTCGTAGTTACGGGTTCCAAGTCCGATTTTTTCTGCATGCTCTACACAGGATTCCCAGTTGGTATCCGGATGCACCATATGAAAATGGTCTTTCTCATGAACATGCTGCATCTGTTCTTCCAATACACTGCCGTGTACTACCGGCTGCTTATTGCAGGCATCTGCACATGCCATGTCCAGTGCTACCGGATCGAAGGATGCAAACATTCCTACATCCGGGATAATAGGAATATCATTTTCTGGATGGCAGTCGCAGTTCGGTGACACATCACATACCAGCGAAATATGGAAACACGGGCGGTTCTGGCAGACTGCCTTGGAATACTCTGCAATCCGGTAATTCAAAAGATTGGATGCATTCCAGTTGGTTGGATTGACTGCGTCTTTTGGGCATACGCCGATACATCTGCCACAGCCCACACATTTATTTTCATCAATACCTGCCTTGCCATCTGTGATATGTGGTGCATCATGGGCACAGATTCTTACACAGGCTCCACAGCCTACACACAGGCTCTGGTCTACCGCCGGTTTGCCGGAGCAATGCATTTCCATTTTTCCGGCACGGGAACCACAGCCCATTCAATATTTTTTAAAGCACCGCCAAATCCGGTCCCCCTCATGTCCTTTAAAATGTGTCAGGGAAATAAATACATCTGCATCCATCACGGCTCTTCCGATTTTGGCTTCCTTCACATATTCCCCGTCTACCGGAACCAGTGCTTCGTCCGTTCCTTTCAGCCCATCTGCGATAATCACATGGCATCCGGTGGAAAATGGTGTAAATCCGTTTTCATATGCTGTATCCATATGATCCAGTGCATTCTTTCTACTTCCAACATAAAGTGTATTACAATCCGTAAGAAATGCTTTTCCTCCACATTCTTTTACAAGATCCACCACTACTTTGGCATAATTCGGACGCAGAAATGCAAGATTTCCTAACTCTCCGAAATGAATCTTAATTGCTGTATATTTATCTTCAAAATCAATATTTTTCATTCCAGCTGTAATACAAAGGCGACGCAGCTTCTGCAACAAATTTTCTGAGCCGCTGGTTTTAAAACTGGTATAGTATACTTTGGACGCTTCCATATGTTTTTCTCCTACTTGTTTTTACTTACTATTTACACACTTTTTTATACTTCATATCATAATATAATCCGCCGCTTTTTTCAATAAAATGCAGACTGTTTTGTATCTTTGTGCGTTCTTAAAATTATTGCAGCACTCATTAAATCTGCATGCAGGCATGAAATTTTTTCTTCTATATTTCACCAGAAAAAAAGCAGCATCCGGTTTCGTGGAATAAAACTTTCGCTTTTCCTCAATCGTGACGCTGCTTCTGTTATTTTTATATTGGCTACATTGCTTTTCTCTGTTCAAAATGTACTTCTGTCATCATTTCCGGATTCAGCACATGCTCTAAATCTGCTTCGCTCATCAGTTTCCGTTCCAGAACGATTTCTCTTACACTCTTGTTCTCCCGGAGTGCTGTCTTTGCGATGTCGGCAGATTCCTTATATCCAAGATACGGGCAAAGCGCTGTGGAAATCCCAACACTCTTGTCTACCAGACTGCGGCAGTGTGCCTCATTGGCTGTGATTCCATGTATACAATTCTTTGTCAGTGTCTGAACCGCTTCTTTTAAAGTATCGATGGAATCAAAAAGGCTGTAAAATACAACCGGCTCAAAAGCATTCAGTTCCATCTGTCCTGCCTCTGCCGCCATGGTAATTGCTGTGTCATTTCCAATGACATGGAACGCAACCTGGTTTACCACTTCCGGAATAACCGGATTTACTTTGCCCGGCATAATGGAAGAACCATTCTGTCTTGCCGGGAGATTGATCTCACCAAAACCGGTTCTCGGTCCGGAGGATAACAGTCTTAAATCATTACACATTTTTGAAAGGTCTACGGCGCATGCTTTCAGTGCACCGGATACCATCACGAATCCATCCAGATTCTCTGTAGCATCAAATAAATCCTCTGCCTGTTTCAGCGGATAACCGGTTATCTTTGCCAGTGCCGGCACCACGTTAGATAAATATGCCGGAGAAACATTGATGGCAGTTCCAATTGCGGTTCCCCCAGATTTACAGTAAACATTTCACATCTTACTTCTTTCAGCCGCTCATAATCACGTTTTACCATGGTTGCATAGGCATGAAAGGTCTGTCCGAGGCGCATCGGCACTGCATCCTGAAGCTGCGTTCTTCCCATTTTTAAGATTCCATCAAATTCTGCTGCTTTAATCCGAAGCTCCCTCTCCAGTCCATCCAGTTCTGCCAGCAACGGTTTTAACAGTTCCAGCACCGTAAGTTTTCCGGCTGTTGGAATCACATCATTGGTGGACTGGGACATATTCACATGGTCATTCGGATGAATCCGGCTGTAATCACCTTTTCTTCCTCCCATCCATTCATTGGCACGGTTTGCCAGCACCTCGTTCATGTTCATATTGGCACTGGTTCCGGCGCCACCCTGAATAGCATCTACAATAAATTCATCGGCAAAACATCCACGAATCACTTCATCACAGGCTCTTATAATTGCTTCTGCCTTATCTGCCGGAAGAGCCAGCGCATTCCGATTACTCTGTGCCGCTGCCTTCTTTACTTTTGCAAGGTTGCGGATAAATACAGGATGCAGACTCTGTCCTGTAATCGGAAAATTCTGTTTTGCCCGCAAAGCCTGTACGCCATAATAAGCCTCCTTTGGCACTTCCATTGTTCCAATTGAATCGGATTCCATACGCATTTCTTCTGTCATGATGTTTCCCTCTCTCTTTCTTATTTTTTAGCCCTACTTAGTAACGCAAATAGCGTCAAGACAGTCTTATCCTGTCCTGACGCCATTGTCACAAGGGTTTGTTTTCAATTTTTATTTTTTGTTTTTGGTTCTGTCAAAGACTAGCACTCTTTGACCAGAAGGTAAATAGTTTTAAGTCAAAACGTGCTTTATATTTGTTTTTAGTGTAGTTTTAATTAATTATTTTAATATTGTTTGTTGTTTTCTTTATTTTCTTAAGTGTCTGTCTTTTCAACAAAATAGAGGTATGATATAATACTTGAAAATAAGCCAACATACTTGTATGTGTAAAATCCAGACAGTGTATACAGCAAAATATTCTCCTGCCTCTGCGCAGATATGTATTCCACGGCAAGGGGCACTAAGGCATTTTGATAGGAATAGAAAAATAACCGGCAACCGGCACAAATTCACATCCATGTTCATCTGTGCCTCGCTGGTGCGTCCATGCACCAGCGTTGCCTATGTTTCTACAAAATTCCAAGTGCCTCTAACCGTGTCATAAATATATCTGCCCGCAGAGGCAGGAGGATATTTTCTGCAGCTGCCTGCCATTTGATATTCACCGGCTACAAAATTTTATATATTACTTTACCTGCTATTTCAGATGCTATTTCATTTGTCATTTTTCAGCATTATATTTGCAGATAAATTCATTTTTTACATCAACTGTATTTTTCAGGAAACGAAAGGAGCCTCTATGGAAAAGGAATTAGACAACATTGACAAAAGCATCATCCGGATCTTACAGGAAAATGCCCGCACTCCGGTCAAGGATATTGCAAAGGAAGTCTTTTTATCTTCCCCGGCGGTTTCTGCCCGGATTGAGCGGTTGGAAAAACGAGGGATTTTAACCGGCTATCATGCCACTGTAAATCCCATGCTCTTTGGCTATCACATTAAGGCTTTCATTAATCTTGAGGTGGAACCGGCACAAAAAAAAAGGAATTCTACCCTTTCATCGATAGAATTCCCAATGTGATTGAATGTAATTGTGTCACCGGTGATTATGCCATGCTGGTGGAAGTCATGTTTCAGACTACCATCCAGCTTGACCACTTCATCAACGAACTGCAACATTTCGGACGAACCAAAACACTAATTGTATTCTCTACTTCTGTGGAGCACCGCGATGTGCCCGTGAACTGATGAATTTTGCAATTCCTTCCACCCCGATTGTCAGGTAACGGAACAGTGACTCTGCAGCAAAAGCAAATACAATCATCAGAAGAATACTAATCTTAGACATCTGGCTCATGGCAAATAACTGGTTTAAGCAGATGCCGCAGAAAAGCAGCCCGGCGATATTAAAAATTAAAATTCCATATTTAAACTTATTCATCGGATGGCTGATTTTAATCAGAATCATAAATCCTACAACACATAAAAGCATGGTGGATGCAGTTGCCACATCGGAAGCAGGTATAGAAAATACTTCTCCGCAGACTACCAGCGAACCAACGATTAATACATCGGTCAGTCCTGCCGGAAATGCTTTTAATAATACTTTCCGTAAAAACCGTCCTTCAATACGGTTGCGGTTTGGCTCCAATGCCAGTAAGAATCCCGGTGCCCCAATGGTAAACATACTGATGAGGGAAATCTGTGCCGGCTCTAACGGATAAGTAATTGTCGATACCACTGCAAAGATTGCCATTAACAGTGAGAATATATTTTTTACCAGAAACAGGCTGGCAGAACGCTGCACATTGTTTACTACCTGCCGTCCTTCTGATACCACATCCGGCATATGGGCAAAATCGGAATCTAAAAAAGAACTACCTGTGCCGCCTGTGCTGCTGCTTCACTTCCGGACGCCATCGCCACGCTGCAATCCGCATCCTTCATTGCCAGAATATCATTAACTCCATCGCCGGTCATTGCTACGGTGTGTCCCGCACCCTGCAATGCATGTACCAGCTTCTGCTTCTGTTTCGGAGTTACCCGTCCAAATACGGTATAGCGGTCTGCCGCATCATAAATTTTCTCATCGGTATCCAGTGTGCCTGCATCCACATATTTCTCCGCATGCTCGATTCCGGCACATCGTGCCACTTCGGATACGGTCTCCGGGTTATCACCGGAAATTACTTTCACTGCTACACCCTGAGTCTTAAAATAACCAAAGGTCTTCTTCGCATTTTCACGAATTGGATTGGAAAGAATCACATAACCCAGCGGCTCCGGTTTTTCGGTCAGGGTTCCCTTGATATCACTTCCCGGATATTTTGCCAGCAAAAGCACACGATAACCTTTTTTCGTATATTCCCTAATCTCATCTGCAATTTCTTCAAAGGCATTTCCCATGACAAATTCCGGCGCACCCAGAAGATATTTTCCATCCTCAAATACAACGCCACTGTATTTTGTTGCAGAAGTAAACGGCATAACCTCCAGTGCTTTCCGCCGGGCAGCCATAAAGGTCTGTACTTCCGCTGTTTTATCTTTATTGCTGTCGGTATCACTATCTCTATCCTTATCTTTGCCCTTCCGCTCCAGATAATCACGAATTGCTTCCATAGTAGCATTATTATCCGGCACTGCTGACGCATAATCCCGAAGCAGAGACTGAAGAAACGTATTTTCCGCATCCTTCGCCGGAACAATTTTTGCCACTTCCATACCGGCTTCCGTTATGGTTCCGGTTTTATCGACACAGAGCACATCAACTCTTGCCAGTGCTTCAATACTCTTCATGTCATGGAGCAGTACATGCCGCTTTGCCAGACGCATGGTTCCAAGTGCCAGGGCAATGGTCGTCAGAAGATATAATCCCTCCGGTATCATTCCGATAATTGCTGCCACCATGGAAACGATGCTCTTCTGGAAAGTCTCTCCATTTACGATATAGCCCTGCCAGAATAAAATGATTCCAATCGGAATAATCACAATACCAATCCATTTTACCAACTGGTTAATAGAGCGAATCATCTCGGACTGTTCTTCATTTCCCATCGCTTTTGCTTCTGCAGTCAGCCTGGAAATATAAGAATGCTTTCCTACCTTCTCCAGTCTCGCATAACATTCTCCGGATACCACAAAGCTTCCGGACATCAGCCTGCTTCCCGGTGTTTTCTCAATTTCATCGGCCTCTCCGGTCAGCAATGATTCATTTACCTGAATCGTACCTTCCAGAACAACGGCGTCTGCACAAATCTGGGTTCCTGCAGTCAATAAAATGACATCATCCTTCACCAGCTGCTCCGATAAAATTTTCTTCTGCTCTCCATCCCGGATAACAATGGCATGGGGTGCATTCAGAAGGCTCATCTTATCTAAGACTTTCTTCGCCCGCAATTCCTGAATAATTCCAATCAGCGTATTTCCGATGATGATTGGCAGGAAAGTCAGGTTCCGGAAAGAACCGACCACACAAAGCAGAATCGTAATGACTAAGAAAATAAAGTTAAAGTATGTAAATACATTGGACTTTACTATTTCCTTTGCACTCTTCTCCGTGCTGATGTCTGTTTTATTTACAAATCCTTCTATAAAGCGTTCTTCTACTTCTTCCTTTGATAATCCCCGCAGGATACGTTTTTCTTCCGGCATTCTGTTTTCACTCATAAACTGTTTCTTCATCCTTTTCATTCTGTTTGAAATTCATTATATAGCTTTCCCCTATGGTATGGTATAAATATTTTCTTAAATTATTATAAACTATGTAGAAACCTTTCTTAAAACATATCCCCCTTTTCACTCTACCGGAAAGCAATTTCCTGTAAAGGAAACAAAGAATGTGCCTCGGCACATTCTCGCGCCTGCGGCGGTCGCTTGCGACATCTACCTTATACGCCGCAGTGCGCATCCTCGCGGGCGTTTTTACTTTACAGGAAAGTAATTTCCTGTAAAGTAAAAAAATACCCTCTCTGCCGTTTTCTACGGTAAAGAGGGTACCTTCCTTACATCATATTTTATCTTTTGTATACACCGTTTTTAATGTTTCACTTCAATTCGCACCAGCGCCTTACGCAATGCAAATTCCGCACGGAGCATATCTGTATCTGCAGCCTTAGCTGCAATACGGGCTTCGGCACGCTCTTTTGCTGCCTCGGCACGCTTCTCATCGATTTCATCCGGCCACTCGGCAATCTCTGCCAGCAGTGTTACCTTATCGCCCAAAATCTCTGCAAAGCCTGCATGAACCGCAGCTTCTTTTACATCTTCGCCATTGGTAATGGTCACAACACCGGGAGCAAGCACCGTTGTCAGCGGAATGTGGTCCGGATAGACACCGATTTCTCCTTCTGTTGTATTGAATTCTATCATGGTTGCTTCCCCGGTATAAAAGATTCGCTCCGGGGTAATGATTTCTACCTCAAATGCTTTCTTCTCGTCTGCCATGGCTTCACCCCTTACTTCATACGGGCACGTACTTCGTCAATACTTCCGGCATTCAGGAAATAGCTCTCCGGTACATCATCATGCTTTCCTTCTAAGATTTCACGGAATCCGCGGATGGTCTCGGCTACCGGTACATATTTTCCATCAAGACCGGTAAACTGGGTTGCTACGAAGAATGGCTGTGACAAGAAACGCTGTACTTTTCTTGCACGGCTTACTACCAGCTTGTCCTCTTCTGACAGCTCATCCATACCGAGAATTGCGATGATATCCTGCAGTTCTTTATATTTCTGCAAAATCTCCTGTACTCCACGGGCTACTTCAAAATGCTCCTGCCCTACAACACGAGGGTCAAGGATTCTGGATGTAGAACCAAGTGGGTCTACTGCCGGATAAATACCAAGCTCTACGATAGAACGATCCAGTACAGTAGTGGCATCCAGATGGGCGAATGTTGTTGCCGGAGCCGGATCAGTAAGGTCATCCGCCGGTACATAGACTGCCTGAACGGATGTAATGGAACCATTCTTTGTAGATGTGATTCGCTCCTGGAGCGCACCCATCTCTGTCTGTAAAGTTGGCTGGTAACCTACGGCTGAAGGCATACGTCCTAACAGCGCTGAAACCTCGGAACCTGCCTGTGTGAAACGGAAAATGTTATCAATGAATAAAAGTACGTCTTTTCCACCCTTATCACGGAAGTACTCTGCCATGGTAAGACCGGTAAGTGCAACTCTCATACGTGCTCCTGGTGGCTCATTCATCTGTCCAAACACCATCGCTGTCTTTTCAATAACGCCTGATTCTTTCATTTCATAGTAAAGGTCATTTCCTTCACGTGTACGCTCTCCTACACCTGTGAATACAGAATATCCACCGTGCTCAGTAGCGATATTGTGGATCAGCTCCTGGATTAATACGGTCTTACCTACACCGGCACCACCGAACAATCCGATTTTACCACCTTTCTGGTATGGGCAGAGAAGGTCAACGACCTTGATACCTGTCTCTAACATTTCTGTAGAAGTTGCCTGTTCATCAAAGCTTGGTGCTTTCCGGTGAATCGGCATATATTCCACATCCTGTGGTGGAGCCTCATTGTCAATTGGTTCGCCTAATACGTTAAACATTCTGCCTAAGGTATGCTCACCTACCGGTACGGAAATCGGTGCACCGGTTGCCTCTGCATCCATGCCACGGATTAATCCGTCGGTTGGTCCCATGGCAATACAACGTACGACATCATCTCCTAAATGCTGTGATACCTCTACTACCAGAACTTCACCATCTTTTCTGGTAATACGGATTGCTTCGTTGATTGCCGGAAGCTTTCCTTCGGTAAATTTAATATCCAATACAGCACCTATTATCTGAGTGATTTTTCCAATATTTGTTTCTGCCATCTTTTTCTATCACTCCTTATTCTCTATTCTTATGGATATGATTAAGAAATTGCCGATGCTCCGGCTATAATCTCTGTCAGTTCCTGTGTAATGGAACCCTGACGGGCACGATTATACTTCAGTGACAGGTCACTGATCATATCCTCTGCATTGCTGGTTGCAGAATCCATTGCCTGCATTCTTGCACCATTTTCACTGGCTACTGCTTCTACCAGTGCTCCATAAAGAAGGCTCGTTACATACTTTGGTATGATTAAATTAAGCGCCTCCTCCTGGTTTGGTTCATAATTCATCAGCACATTATCTTCTTCCTGCTTCGGCATATCTTCGATATCCACCGGAAGAAGCTTGATTAATTTCGGCTCATGTACCACCGTATTCTTAAAATGTGTATAAGCAAGGTAAATTTCGCCAACTTCACCTTTTTCATAGGCTGCCAGCACTTTGCCAATGCGGACGCCTCATCATAAGCCGGTGTCTCTATCAGCTCCGGAAGTTCCTTTACAATGGAATATCCCTTATGTTCTAAGGACTCTCTTCCCTTATTACCAACTGCATAAATGGAAAGCTTGTCCTTTGGAAGGTCACTCTCTGTAATCAGCTTTACGACATTCGCATTATAGCCTCCTGCCAGTCCACGGTTCGAGGTAATTACAATCACTGCCTTCTGCCCGGAATCTTTACCGGTAAGGTAAGGATGATTGATGGAACCGCTCTTTGCCAGCATGGAAGTTACGGTCTGATACATATAATTAAAATATGGATTCGTCTGTTCCGCTCTTCCCTTTGCTTTCTGCAGCTTTACGGTAGAAACAAGCTTCATGGCCTTTGTAATCTGCTGTGTGCTCGGAAATACTGCTTTTGCGCCGCTTTATATCACGCATGGACGCCATAGTCTCTCACCGCCTTTTACCATATTACATGCCTATTTGAAATCTTTCTTACATGCTTCAATTGCTGTAATTAATTTCTGCTCTGTTTCTTCGTCTAACTGTTTTGTTTCACGAATGGATTCGAAAATCTCCGGATACTTGGTATCAATCAGTTCTAACAATGCTTTTTCAAATGCCAGAATCTCATCCACCGGAATATCCAGTAAATATTTCTTGGTTGCAGCATAAATAATTGCTACCTGTTTTTCAACTGGCATTGGCTGATACTGAGGCTGTTTTAAAATCTCACGGATTCTTTCACCCTGTGCAAGCTTCTCGGTAGTATCTGCATCCAGCTCGGAACCGAACTGTGCGAATGCTGCCAACTCACGATACTGTGCAAGTTCCACTACGGATAGGTGCTGCGATCTTCTTGATTGCCTTAATCTGCGCAGCTCCACCAACCCTGGATACGGAAAGTCCTGCGTTGATCGCTGGTCTGAAACCGGAGTTGAACATCTCTGTTTCCAGATAAATCTGACCATCTGTGATGGAAATTACATTTGTAGGAATGTATGCTGATACATCACCGGCCTGTGTCTCGATAATTGGAAGTGCTGTTAAAGAACCTCCGCCTAATTTATCGGAAAGACGAGCTGCACGCTCTAACAGTCTGGAGTGTAAGTAGAATACGTCACCCGGATAAGCCTCACGTCCAGGTGGTCTCTTAAGAAGCAAGGAAAGGGTACGGTATGCAGCCGCATGTTTACTCAAATCGTCATAAACGATTAATACATCCTCTCCGTTCTCCATCCACTCCTCACCAATCGCACATCCTGCGTATGGTGCAATATACTGTAATGGTGCAAGCTCACTGGCTGTTGACACAACAACTGTGGTATAGCTTAATGCACCAAATTCTTCTAATGTCTTAACAAGAGATGCAACGGTAGAAGCTTTCTGACCAATTGCAACGTAAATACATTTTACGTTCTGTCCCTTCTGGTTGATAATTGTATCGATTGCGATCGCTGTCTTACCGGTCTGTCTATCACCGATGATCAGCTCACGCTGTCCACGTCCGATTGGAACCATGGAATCGATCGCTTTAATACCTGTCTGCAACGGTGTATCTACTGATTTTCTGGAAATAACACCGGATGCAACACGTTCGATCTGGCGGTATCTGTCTGTTTCAATAGGTCCTTTGCCATCAATTGGCTGACCCAGCGCATTTACTACTCGTCCCAGTAATGCATCTCCGACCGGAACCTCTACTACTCGTCCGGTTGTCTTTACAGTATCACCCTCGTTGATGGAACGCTTATCTCCTAACAGAACCGCACCTACATTATCTTCCTCGAGGTTCAATACCATTCCATATACTTCGCCAGGGAACTCTAAAAGTTCGCCCTGCATTGCATTATCAAGGCCGTGAATACGTGCGATACCATCTGCCACCTGAATGACAGTTCCTACGTCTGCCACTTCCAACTGGGATGCATACCGCTCGATCTGTTCTTTAATAACGGAACTTATTTCTTCTGGTTTTAAATTCATGAAGCGCATTCACCTGCTTTCAACTGTATTTTGGATAATTCACTGGTTAGCTTCTGCAGCCTGGTTTTGATACTGCTGTCCACTACCCTGTCTTTTATGCGGATGACCATGCCTCCAATGAGTGATGCATCCACCTCATAATTCATTTCAATTTCTACATAATGTGTGGTTTCTAATAGTTTCTTTACGATTTCATCTTTCTGCTGCATTGACAGCTCCATCGCAGAAATGACATATGCCGTTCCGATATTTTTATATTCTTTTACGGAATCCACAAAGCATGCAAATACGCTTTCCATATCTTTAAAGTGGTCTTTCTCTATCCGCTGGCACATCAATCCCACGATCTCGTCCGCGGTCTTTCCCTTGAATATGTTTTCAATAATCTGATTTTCTCTTCTTTTTACAATCTGTGGATGATTCATCAATTTTGCCAGTTCCTCATTCTCATGGAGAATCTCAAGAAGTGCTTTCGCATCTTCTAACCAGGCATCTTCACATCCCTTTTCCACGGCGAGTTCAAACAATGCATCTGCGTATGTTTTGGAAACTAACTTTGCCATGTTGTATCACCCATCTCTTTCAAGGTTTCTTCCACGAGGGCATCCTGTATTGTTGTATCAATGGATGCGGCTACCACTTTGCCTGCCATCATAGATGCAATTTCTATCATTTCCTGTTTCATCTCATCCATCACGCGTTTTTTCTCCAGTTCTGCCTCTTCATTGGCACGCCGGATAATCCGCGCAGCCTCTTCCTTTGCCTCGCCAATGATGCGGTTCTCATTTTGCAGGGCTTTGGTTCTGGCTTCACTTAAGATAACCTCCGCCTCTTTATCGACGTTCTTAAGCTTCTCTTCATACTGCTGTCTTAATTCTGCTGCTTCTGCCTGGTCGCTTGCCGCAGATTCCAGTTCCGTCTTTATCTTCTCCTGACGTCCCTTTAACATCTTACGAACCGGCTCGAAAAGGTTATAAGACATTACGGTAAACAATACGAAAACGGATATCGCCATAAGGATGGTATCATGCAATAACTGAAAATCAAGATTAAATAATCTGGTCATTTTCTTCCTGCTGTGCCTCCTTTCTTTTCGTAATCATTTCTTCGCACTTTATACCAGTGGTTTTACGAAAAGCAGAAGCATTGCAACCAACAGACCATAAAGACCTGTTGTCTCTGCTACAGCCTGACCCAAAAGCATGGTTGACATAATATCGCCTTTTGCACCCGGATTTCTACCATACGGCTGCTGCTGCATGTCCTGCTGCGATACCCTGTCCAATACCAGGTCCGATACCTGCAATAACTGCTAAACCTGCTCCGATTGCTGAGCATGCTAAAATTAAATCCTGTCCTGTAATATTCATAATTATAAATCCTCCTTATACTGTTCTATTCTGTTTCCATCTGCTGGTTCACATATGTCATTGTCAGCATACAGAATACATAGGTCTGAATTGCTCCTGAGAACAAATCAAAGTACACATGAAGGGCTGCCTGGCCAGACAATTGCAATCTTGGACAACAGTCCATAGACCAGTGCCATCATAACGGTTCCTGATAATACGTTTGCGAACAAACGTAATGACAGGGAAATCGGTACCGCAATCTCACTAATCACATTGATTGGGAACCAAATTGGCAGCCATGGTGGTAATGGCGAACACATGTCTACCCAGATTTTCTTTGGTTTCTGGTACTTTATCTGACAGATATGGATAAGCGAAAAGGTGATAAGTCCCAACGCCAGTGTCGTTCCATAATCTGCGGTAGGCGGTCTTAGCCCGAATAATCCAGATATATTACTCATAAGAATAAAGATAAAAATGGTGCTGATGTAATTCACCAGCTTCGGTGCATTTTTCCCCATGACACCGTCAACCACGCCATCTAATTTTTCCACCATAAGTTCTACTACATTCTGGAATCCGCCCGGTACCTCCGTTGCCGCTTTCATCTTATGCTTTACAATAAACGAAAAGGCAATCAGTATCAGCATGATTATCAGAATACATACATGAGAAGTAGTAATCCATACCTCATGTCCGAAAATCTTATAGGAAAACAGTCCATGAATCATAAAATCTATATCCTGGGCACCCGCTGCTAAAATTCCGTTATCCACGCTTTCACCTCCTTATATTATATTTTTCTTCACCCTAAGAAGATTCATCACCTCTCCCTAAAAGTTTTAAAATTACTTTATGTGTAAAGGGTTGAACGTAAGCTCCAACCTTCAATCCCATTACTCCCACAAATGCTACAATCACATTGCCTATTTCAAAGTATGCCGTAGCAAAAAAGACTGCTACAACTACGAGATACCGGAGGACATACTGCAATGCAATCCGTCTTGTCCTTCCGGATTCTGCCATATCCATACTGTCCCGCAGAACCACTGCCATATGGATTGCCATTCCGATTGCGGTTGCTGCTCCAATCAGAAGGCCGTTGGAATATCCCAATTTGTCCTTTACAGACCAGATACCGGTAAATTCCACCACAATTTCGTATATAAGGATTCCCAGAATTAATTCCGGTAATGCATCATTTATCCTTTTTAACATCTGATTTAACCTTTCCCGTGTCTTTTTTCTGCCAAAGCCTCTGTGCCATCCGGTAGCAATTCTGGAATCCCGCTGCCGCCCCAAGGAAAAACAGCAGAATCACCAGCCACGGATGCCCGTATCTTCGGTAAATAAAAACCCCGAGTCCAACACATAAAAAAATAGGAACTATCATGTTGATACCGAACTGCATGATTAAAATCAAGGAATCATACACTTTATTTCTGTTCTTCATGAATAGCTCCTTCCCTTACATTTTCGTGAAACGCTCTGCAAAACGTGTCAGCACGATGACTCGCTTACGCTCATTATATCATTTTTGAGGAAATTGTCTATAAATATTTTATGAAAAATGTCTATAAATCAGCTTTACGATTTTACAATTTTACATAATTTTAACAAATATTACCAGCGGGTTTTTCCCACACCTTCGTCATTTGTTCAATTGGTTGTTGGTGTGGGGGTACTGGTAGTAGCGCACGCCTGCCACATCTAACATCCGTTTGGAAGCAATAACTGCCGGAGTATTCTGGTATTTGTCACTGTCATATACGATGGTCTTGATTCCAGCCTGAATGATTGCCTTGGCGCATTCATTACAAGGGAACAAGGGACACATACATTTTCGCTCCCTCACTGGACCACCCCGGTAATTTAAGATGGCATTCAGTTCGCTGTGTGTCGTATAAAAGTATTTATTCTCAAGCGGTGCACCTTCTCTTACCCATGGGAATTCATCATCCGAACAGCCTGTCGGCAGTCCGTTGTATCCCATGGAAAGGATCTTGTTATCCTCACTGACAATGCAGGCTCCCACCTGTGTATTCGGGTCCTTGGAGCGCATGCCGGTAAGCATTGCCACACCCATAAAATATTCATCCCAACTAATATAGTCTTCCCGTTTCTGGCTCATTTTATTTTCTCCTTGCTGCGGTTTTAATATTTTCTTTTATTTTACTTTTCATTATTTCTGCTTGTTCCGAATATTCTGTCTCCTGCATCACCAAGTCCTGGTACAATATAGCAGTGCTCATTCAATTTCTCATCTAATGCTCCGATATAAATATCTACGTCCGGATGTGCTTCCTGCATTGCCTTTACACCTTCCGGTGCTGCAATGATGCACATAAACCGGATATTTTTTACACCTTTGTCTTTCAACATCTGGATTGCTGCTGCGGAAGATCCACCTGTTGCAAGCATTGGGTCAACAACAAATACTTCACGCTCATCGCAATCCTCTGGAAGCTTGCAGTAGTATTCTACCGGCTCTAATGTCTCAGGGTCACGGTATAATCCGATATGTCCTACCTTTGCGGCTGGGATCATTGCAAGCATTCCGTCTACCATTCCAAGACCTGCACGCAAGATAGGTACTACTGCCAGTTTCTTTCCTTTTAACTCTTTTACAGTTGTCTTGCAGATTGAGTCTCAATTTCTATATCGGTAAGTTTCAAATCCCTGGTTGCCTCGTAGCACATTAACATAGCGATTTCGCTGATTAATGTACGGAACTCCTTAGAACCCGTTTCTTTTCTTCTTATCCAGCCGATTTTATGCTGAATCAGTGGATGATCCATTACAAATACTTTTGACATATCATTCTCCTTCGTTTAATAATTTTACTAATTTTTTTATACTCTTATTCATGGTTTCAAAGCAAAGCCCGTATGACTGAAGTGTGCCGCCGTAAGGGTCTAGGATTTCCAGTTCATCCCCTACTAACTCTGTCAGTACCTGGACATTTTCTTCCTTCGCCTCTGGAAACATTTCCAATAATTTCTGTCTCTGCTGTGCTTCCATTGTAAGCACCAATGTATCTTCGCCAAAATCCCCTGCTGTAATCTGGCTTGACATAAAACCTTCCAAGTTAATGCCATTGCTTATCATAACAGTTTCCGCCTTCTGATTCAATGGTTCCGGAAATAAAACCACAAGCCTCTCACCAACACTTCTACCGGATGATTCAGGGAATATTCCCGAAAAATACCGGCCGCCATGGGTGCCCTGCATGTTCCGCTTTCCGCCACGAATACAATGCGATTGTATGGCTTCATAAAAACCTCCTCTAAACTGTAATCACCTGATGCCCTGCAGCCTTCAGCAGACGATTCATAATTGCCTGCCCAATACGCGGAGTTGCAAAACTCTCGGAGTAAATAATATCTACTTCTTTCTCATCAAAGTCCCGCAACAGTTTATACAAATGCTTTGCAATTGCATCCTCATCACTGCGTGCACCAATACTTACCACTTCGCCTTCCGGATAACGGTCTATCGTTTCGTCTGTTCCGATGATTCCTACCTTCTTCCCCAGTAGAACCGCTTCCTTTGCCAAAGCATTAATCTTTGCTACTACCTTCTCTTCTTCTCCTTCTACCAGAATCAAATCCGCTTTCGGTGCATAATGCTTATATTTCATACCCGGTGCTTTCGGCTTCTGCAGCGAATCCGAAGCAATAATTCCAGGATCCATTTTCACTTCCCCGATTACCTTTTCTAACATTTTCGGTGTAATATAGCCCGGTCTTAAAATCATTGGTATGTCTTCTGTCAGATCAACAATCGTGGATTCAATTCCAATTCCCACAGGACCCCCATCCAGTATCATCGGAATTCTGCCATCCATATCAAATGCTACATGCTCTGCCAGAGTCGGACTCGGTTTACCGGATGTATTGGCACTCGGTGCTGCAATATATCCACCGCTTCTCCTGATCCGTTCCAGTGCAACCGGGTGATTTGGCATGCGGACTGCCACCGTATCCATCCCCCTGTAGTTTCATATGGAACCTTATCATTCTTGCGCACAATCATGGTCAGCGGTCCCCGGCCAGAATGCATCTGCAAGTTTCTTTGCTTCTTCCGGCATCTCCTGTGCGATTTTCTCCATGTCTGAAAATTCTGCCACATGAACAATCAAAGGATTATCAGATGGTCTTCCCTTTGCCGCATAAATTTTCTTCGATGCCTCTGCACTCAGCGCATCTGCACCCAGTCCATATACCGTCTCAGTTGGAAATGCCACCAGCCCGCCATCCCGGATAATTGCGGCTGCACGTTCCAGTGCTTCTGTATCCATATTATTCTGATCTATTTTTATCACTTCTGTTTTCATAACGCCTATTATATCACGTTCCCTTTATGTGTTCAAGAACTGGAATTGTTTTCAAAATCCATTTTCGTCGAAAATCGAAATCACCCGAAAACCGCACTTCCTACTTGCTATGTAGACCTAAGTGTGGCATAATCAGTATGTTCACTAGAATATTATGGAAAGGAGTTTCCAGATGAAAATTACAAAAAACGAATTTGGCATGACCAAAGATAATCAGCCGATTTCCCTTTATACTATTGAAAATGCAGCCGGCGCTTCCGTTACACTTTCGGATTATGGATGCCGTATTATTAAGATTATGGTTCCGAATAAAGAGGGAAAACTGACCGATGTAATTTTAGGCTTAATGAATGCCGATGAGTATCTTGCTGATGATGCCAGACTGGGAGCTGTTGTCGGTCGATGCGCCAACCGTATCGCCAAAGGGCACTTTACCTTAAATGATAAAGAATACAATCTTGCCATTAATAATGCCAAACCACCTGCATGGTGGTCCTACGGGATTTGCCCAGCGTGTATGGACCGGAAAAGTTACAGACGATAAGGTTACATTTACCCGCATTTCTCCGGATGGGGAAGAAGGATATCCGGGCAATCTTACAGTTTCCGTTACTTATGGATGGTCTGAGGACAATGAATTATCTATTGTTTATGAGGCATCCTGTGATCAGGATACCGTATTCTCTGTAACCAGCCACGGTTACTTCAATCTGAATGGTGAAGGAAACGGTACTGTATTAGATCAGGAATTACGCATTGATGCAGATGCAATTACAGAACTGGATGATACGCAGTGTCCTACCGGCGCATTTCTCTCTGTAGAAGGAAGTCCATTTGATTTCCGTGAGATGAAGAAAATCGGTGACGGCATTCACTGTGACAATGCCCAGTTAAAATTAGGCGGTACTTACGACCATAACTTTGTAATCAACGGGGATGGCTTAAGAGAGGCGGCTGTTTTACAGTCAAAGGAAAGCGGTATTCGATTGACCTGCTTTACCGACCAGCCGGGTGTGCAGCTCTATGTTCCTTGCTATACCCTTCATCAGAAAGGAATTGATGGCAAAGATTATCCGCCATATTCCGCAGTATGTTTAGAGACACAGCATTATCCAAATGCAATTAATATCGAACATTTCCCTTCTGTTGTTTTAAAAGCAGGCGAGAATTTCCGTTCCAAGACACTCTATCATTTTTCTGTGATGGGCTAAACCCGGAAAAATATAAGAAAGCAAAAGATTCCAGACCATTATGGCTGGAATCTTTTTTGTAATCTTTCTTTATTTCTGATGCATTTCAATGTTGTTTCGTTTTCTGTTTTTCTGTATCTGCAGTCTCATTACTCATGCCGGCTTCTTCCGTATCTACTGTTTCATTGCCCAGACAGTCTAGAATTCCATCCGCAATGGCCTCTGCCACTGCTTCCTGATATTCCCCGGTAGATAATTTCGCGGCCTCCTCGGAATTACTTAAGAAGCCGCATTCTACGATTATCGTAGGATATGCCGTTTTTTCAGGAGATAATAACTCTCATTGGCTTTTGCTTCCCGCTTATTTTCCGTATCCAGATGCGACCGCAGGCTTTCCTGCATAATCCCGGCAATTTTTCTGCCCTCCTCGGACTGTCCAAAATAGAAGCACTGGGCTCCGCTTATGGACTCTTCCGTATAACTGTTCTGATGGACACTTATGGTAAATAACGGCTTCGCCTCATCAATCAGCCGGCAGCGGTTACGCATATCTGCCACCTTTTTGCTGCCGCTCTCCCCTTTATCAAGACTTTCGTCTGTCTCCCGGGTCAGAATCACTGTTATATTTTCTTTTTCCAGACGGGCTTTTACCTTCTTTGCAATGGCAAGGTTAATGTCCTTTTCCAGTTCGCCATGAATCCCGATTTTGCCCGGGTCATCACCGCCATGGCCTGCGTCCACAACGATACATGGCTTTTCTTCTGCTGCCCGCATGCTGCTTACCAGCACTGCTCCTTCTTTTGATAACAGGCATACTGCCACCAGTAGAAGAACTGCCATATATAATTCCATTCTTTTTTTCAAACCACACTTCCTAATTCTTTTCTTTATAATAAATATGAAAGTGCCGGCTCAATTATCCTGTTTTATCTGTTAATCTACTTTAAACTTCGCAATTTCTTCGGAAATATCCATAACAACTTTTTCATGGTACTCTCCTTTGCGGTTTTACACTTTAGTTATTTGTATATTTTATAATGGTATCCCAGATGCTGTCTGTCTCAAAGCCAAGCTTCCAGAAAGATATTCCCGCAAGTTTATTTGACTTCATGACTTCTAACTTCTTCTCAAGGGAAGCTGCGTCTTCTATCCAGACTTTATAGGTAACCCCATCATTTACATATTCTGCGTAATTCTGCCCATCTTCTTCCGACCAGGTCGGCGTTGCTCCATTTAATTCCAGACGTTTCTGTACCGTATCCATACCAACAGCTTCGCTGGTCAAATCATATGGTACATAATCCTCTGCTGCTGCAGCTGTTGTATCTTCTTCATCATCTGCCTTTGGTGTCTCTGCCCATATTCTTGTATAGAACGGACATCCCAGAATGATCTGGTCTGCAGGTACTTCCTTTAAGGTATCGGCTACTCCGTTGGTTACAAATCCAATGGATGCGACAGATCCTTCATCTGAACCGGCATAATGCTCATCATATCCCATAATCACTACATAATCAGCAAAATTTGCCTGTTCTTCCCGGTCATAAAATGCGGTATAAGCACTCGGCACATAATTGTCCACGGATAATACCACGCCGTTGTTTGCACATTTTAAGGAAAGTTCGCGGATAAACTGGATATAGCTGTCTCCCACTGCTTCACTGTTTAAGGATTCAAAATCCAGATTGATTCCATCCAAATCGTACTGGATTGCTGCTGAAATAATCTGATTGACCAGATACTGTCTGGTAGAGGTATGGGTCAAAACAGCAGCTGTGTCCACTTCTTTATTTTCAAGATTGCTTACCAGTCCCCAGACCTCAATATTATTCTGATGGCAGTAGTTTACATAATCCAGCGATGCAAGGTTTGCAATGTTACCGTTATTATCATTTAAGTAGAACCAGGTCGGTGCGATTACATTGATTCCTTTGGTATTCTGCAATACCGTTGCAATGGTGCTGTTGGCATCCTTTGTTGTCACCTGATGCCATGCCATTTCTATGGTAAAGTCCTTGGAAATGTGGGTAAATTCCGGCTCTGTAAAATCATTGTTCAAGGTTTCAGTGGTTACTTTTCCTACGAACTTATTCTTAAGGTATCCGATAACACCATCTTCTGTCATGGCTTTGGTCCAGCTGTCACCTGCATCCAAAATTGTCAGGGTCACCTTTTTCTAAGTCTTTCACAATCGGACTCTTGATACCGCCCTTTAAACGAAGCTGTGTTGCCTTCTTCGCCGGTGCTGTATCCACATCCCCCCACACAGTATTGATTACGGTACGATTCGGGTCTTCATATACTTCGTGGGTAATATTGGTATACTGCTCTACGAAATCAAGTGCAAGATACATGGTATTGCTGTCATTCCGGACAATTGTATAATCTGCACTCTGATTTTCCTTCCCTACCTGATAAGTATTGCTGCCTGCTGCCACGGTAACGAGATTATCCGGCAGTGTATAAAGCAATACATTTTCATTGGCATCCCAGTAAAAACGGTCATTGAAGCGGTCATGTACCGTTTCATAATCCACATATACTTCGCCGTCTATATATTTGCCCGGTGTTTCTAACACTTCATGATCCACCACCAGCGAAATATCATCATCCGCCTGTAAATGATAATATTCTGTCATATCCTGATGCTCTTTACTCGGAATATATTTCTGAATAATTTTCGTTCCTACAGTGATCAGCAGCACCAGTAATATCAATACGATTACCACAATAACCGGTGCTAATTTCGTGTTTTTTCTGTTCCGTCTGCGGTTCCGGTTTCTGTTTCTATTTCTATTTCCATTTGTCGGTCTGTTCGTTCGCTGCGTTCTCTCCAAGCCTGCGTCCTCCTGTACTTTACTGTTCTATTTTCTTATGGTTTTCCATTTTTGTTTTCTTTGCCATAAGCATACGTCATTGGTGGGAAAATTTCAAGTAAAAACCACCTGGAAACACGCTTTGCAAATTTCCCGCGTAAAAAGAGGCACAGACTATAATTTTTGTCTGTGCCTCTTACCTTTCTTTTCTTTACATTGTGCTGCATTCTGCAGCGGTGTGAGTAAGCATTCAGGGTAACCTTCTCACATCAAAAGCATATATTTCTATTTATTCATCTTTTTTGTTTTTGGTTTCTGTTAAATTTACATGCCTGCTTTCTACTTTCCTTTTCCAAAAGGATAAGCGTTCGTGATATGTTAAACTAAAGTTTTTAAAAACAGGCGCTCTGCTTCTTTTAAATGAAGCGGGTCCTCCATAAAAGGAAGGGTATGGATTGGTATGCGGTATTGTTTCTGAAAATCTTTTTTATCTTTTTTCATCCCAAACTGTGCCAGAAACGTCACGTTATCCAAACACTTTTCCTCTTCCCATATGACGGACATAAAATACTCTAATTCCTTTCGTTTCCATGGACTTAAGGAAACCAGAATCAGCTTCCGGTCACAGCGCAAGAATTCCCGACGAATCCTGTAAAACTCACTTCCGCCGTCTATGATGTAATATTCATAGCCCTGTCGGATATATTCCGGCATATTATCACTTCCCGCATTTGCAAAATAGTGTTTTCTGTCCGCCGCCCCCATTTACCCTGCTGCTGTTTCTGCAGTTCTTCCAATTCGTGATTTCCACTTAATTCCACCAATGCCGTGTGACTTTTCAGGCAGTCCGCACAGTAATGGGTCAGCGCAGTGCACAGATGCGTCACACCCACGCCCTGCTGCACACCAAATATTCCGATACTTTTTCTTTCTTCCATGGTTTGTTATCTTCTCCCTTCTTTCGAAAGCATTTGTGTGAAGAATGCTTCCTTTTCTCTGCCACCATCAAATGGCATTGTGTCCCTCGGATAACAGTACACTTCTCTTCCGATGAAAGCTGCAAATTCTCTCGCCTCCATGGGGCTGCTGTGATTACAGATAATTTTAAGATTTGGTACACAACGTAACGTTTGCCAGGCTTTCATGGAAGCCTCCCGCTTCCACAAAGACAGATTCACTACGAGTACTGTAATCTCAGCCTCTTCCATGCAGGCTTCTTCCACTGCAGCTCCATAATCGAAAATGAGTGTGTCTTCCCGCTGCCGATTGACTCACTTCCCCGGAAATTCCGGCAGATGACGATATCTTCTTCGCACTCTGCCTCACGGCTCCGCCCAATTTGTTCCACCACATTACTTATCTTTTCCCTCTTTTCGGACCGAATTTCCCGATACAGGGCATTTGCGCCCCCGCATTAAAAAATGAAGTCAGTGCAATGGCTATATGGGTGGTTCCGACTCCGGATTCTGCCCCCACAACAGATATGCTTTTTAAGAGATGCTCTTTCCGATTCCCCTTCTGCTTTAACGCACGGGTCAGTGCCTGTTGTAATTCCCCGGCGCTTTTGTAACGCTTGTTTGGATTTTTTCTTGTGGCTTTTTGTGCGATATGCCGGAATGCCGGGCTGCTTTTGTGGGAATGCTTCTTAATATAAAGTGAAAAAATAGCCCCGATTGCATAAATATCGCTTACTGTATGCAGTTCATATTCCCCGTACTGCTCCGGTGCCGCAAAACCTTTTGTTCCATAGTTCTGATAATTTTTTCCACGACTGGTAATATATGATGCAATTCCAAAATCGATTAATTTTATCTGATTTCCACATACTATAATGTGTGACGGTTTTAAATCCTGATGTAATACCGGAAATGGTTTCTGGCTGTGCAGGAATGAAACGATTCCGCAAAGCTGTATGCCAATCTGTATCATATACTCCTGGGAAACTGACGTATTCCAAAGCAACTTCTCTAACGATTCCCCTTCAACATATTCCTCAATGATATAATAAAAAGGCTTCATCTTCCTCTATATCATATACAATTGGAATTCCGGGATGTCGTAACTTAGCGAGAATGTTCGCTTCAGAAAGAATTGAAGACGGCATAGAACGTGTCTTTGAAATACACTTTATTGCACGATATGTCTCCAACTTCAGATGTCTGGCAAGATACACCTTTCCTGCTGTGCCGCTTCCTAACTCCGACAACAGCTCGTATCTGTCAAACAAAATTTGTGTTTCTATATGTTCCGCCCCTTCCTTCTTTCAAAGGAACCGGAACGCATCTCTTGGAATAGTTTATAGCACAAAGCAATTATGCTTTGCAATAGAAAATCTGTTTTTTAGACTTTTAGAAAACTTTAATATTTTTTACCGGTTTACAAGTATTTTTCATTCCATTATAATATAAGCGTAAACTTCATACAATTTTCTATAGATAAGGAAGTGATTTTTATGAAAATTGAAAAAGTGAATGACAACCAGATTCGCTGCACACTTACCAGAGCAGACTTAGATGACCGCCATCTGAAGCTGAGTGAGTTAGCATATGGCACGGAGAAAGCAAAGTCCCTGTTTCGTGACATGATGCAGCAGGCGAATTATGAATTTGGATTTGAAGCCGAGGATATGCCTCTTATGATAGAAGCCGTTCCCCTGACACAAGATACAGTATTGCTTATTATTACCAAGGTAGAATACCCGGAAGAGTTAGACACCCGGTTTTCCAAATTTTCAGAGCCGGACGAAAATGAATATCCGGATTTTGCAGATGCAAAGAACACTCCTGCAGCCGGAGCCGATGATATTTTAGGCTTCTTCAAACAGCTTCAGGAGAAGCAGAAGAGCGAACTTGCCAAGTCAGTGAAGGCTGCTGCCCCGGCAGAAGCTCCTGTCAAGAAGGCTGCCACTCCTGCTCCGAAGCCTGTCGTAGAACCGGTGGTAGATATTACCCGGCTGTTCGTCTTCGACAGCTTAGAGAAAATCAGCAATCTTGCCCGTATTTTAAATGGCTTTTATAACGACCGGAATTTCCTTTACAAGAATCCGAATAAGAGTGCCTTTTATCTGGTACTGCACAAGGGACACCATTCTCCGGAAGATTTCAATAAGGTCTGCAACATCTTATCGGAATACGCTTCCACTGAGAAATACAGCCGTGCTTCGCAGGCTTACTTCGATGAGCATTTCCTGCCTCTGATTAAAGAGCAGGCAGTGCAGGTACTGGCGGAAATTTAAAAAGATAAAAGACCAGAACACACGATATCTTCAAGCCTTACGGCATTCGATTATCGGACTGTTCTGGTCTTTTATTTGTCTCTATTTCTTACTTGCCGTCTTTTGCAAGGAAATCATTGATTTCATCAACTAAAGACTGTGGCTCGATTCCATGAACCATTGCTGCCTGTTCAATTGTCTCCATCTGAGAGGATGGGCATCCTAAGCAGTGCATTCCAATATTTAAAAGAATCGGTGCAATGTTCTCGTCAATCTGAAGTAATTCACCAATCATGGTATCTCCGGTTACCTGTGCCATATTCTTTTCCTCCTTCTTGTTGTCAATGGTGTTATTATAATCCCTTCCGATAAAATATGCAATTAGTTTTCCCTTTTGTCCGTAATTATATACACGATTGCTTTTTCTTTAGTACATGAGGAAGAGGTATTGTAAATCATAATTTTTGTATTAAAATAATTGCAAGCTAGAATTCTAGCCTATACATTGTTTATTATTTTTAAAGGAGGACGATAAAATGGCATATGTAATTTCTGATTCATGTGTAAGCTGCGGTACTTGCGAAGGTGAATGCCCAGTTGGAGCTATCTCTGCAGGAGATGGAAAATACGAAATCGCTGCTGATACTTGCATCGAGTGTGGAACTTGTGCAGGTGCTTGCCCTACAGGAGCTATCAGCCAGGAATAATTTTCGTATCTTAATTCAAAAGAAGCTGTTGGTTTCGCCACACAGCTTCTTTTTTTATGCGAGAAACTCGCAAAGCGTGTTTCTCGTAGTTATGCCCTCATTTGTGAGGCTATGCTTCATTTGGTTTCCATTCCTGTTTCTTATGAAACAGCTTCTTCTCTTTCTTTCCCTTTGCCTTCAGGCTCTGACGAATCAGCTCGTCCAGTTTCTTATAGCGTTCTTCCTCCGCCTCATCCTGTTCCCTCATCAGATAATTCATTTCTTTTAATACATAATCCCGCACCAGTTCGCTGACTTCTTTTCCCAGTGCATGATTGTTTTCTGCAATCGCACCTTTTACAATCTGTGCCATCATATGCTGGAACTGCTCCATCCGCCTTGTGTTGTCCTCTACCTCCGTGGAAAGAGTCTGCTTTGCCGGCTCCGATGCTGCTGTTGCCGCTAATAGCTCCGGTGCATCTTCCCTGCCGCCATTATGTATTAAAAGCTTGATTGCCTTTAACTGATAACCCTGCTCTTTCCATTCTTTTATCTTCATGAATTGCTCAATGTTTTCTTTTTTGTATAGTAACGGTGTCCCATTTCGTTGCGGGGTACCGTAAGTTCTAACTCTTCTTCCCAGTATCTAAGTACATGGGATTCTACATTTACAAGTGCTGCAGCATCTGAAATCATATACCGTTGCTTGTCCATAATTGCTCCTCCTTTGCCACTGCTTCTTCTTTAAAATTATAACGCTGCGGCTTTTGTCAGTGCAATTATTTTCCATCGTATTATTCCGACATATTGTGCATGGTTCGCACAATTATTGACATTTCAGGAAGACTCCTGCAACATGTTTTACCACAATCTGGCTGCCTGCTGTCAATGCATTTCCATCTTCGTTCGTGGCTCCTGTCAGCTCCAGCGCATATTGCTTTCCACGTATCATCTGCTGGTCTGCACTCACCATGGTTCCATTTTCGATGGCATAAAATTTCTTATTTTTGCCGGATGCCGGATTGATTCCATTGGAACCGACCTCTACCTCTCCTGCAAGGTTCAGTAAAATGTAATCATCTTCCGGCTCTGCTATCGTATCAAAATCCAATGCATTTACCATTTCCAGTACGGCATCCCACGGCATAGCCTGCATGGTATCTGTCGATTCAGACTCTTTGATTTCCTTTATCTCAACGGTTTTTTCCATGCCATCCAATGAAATCTGATATTTTTTATCATTTACTTTATCAAAAATAATGAATTCCGACTTTGCAGCATAACGTCCCAGAAGGTTTCCATCTTTCTCCAGATAAAATGCACCTTCCATTACCTGACAATCCTCAGAAACCGAATAGCTGTCCTTTAATACTTTATCGCATTCTTTTAAGACTTCACCAATTCCCATTTGTTTTAAACGAATAGAATCTGATAATCCCGTTATATTATCCACAGAACTATCTTCATCTTTACCAGCATTCTCTTCTTTCTCTATTTCTTCTGATTCTTCACTTTGTTCTTGCTGGGATTCTATTATTTGTCCAATCTGTTCCAGAAAAGAATTATTGTCTTCTATTAACCTTAGATTTGTTGTAGAAACCACTATCTTTTCTCCTAAATAGTTTTTTCCACCACAACCGGATAGAATTGAAATTAGAATAAATACTATTAAAATATTATAATTTTTCATGCACTCACCCCTTCTCTCTATATAGAAAACTAATCTATATTTTAGATATAATATTTTTTATGTATTTGTCAAGTCCTATGTGGAGATTTTTTACGTAAATTTTTATTTCTTTCGGTGCAATTATTTTCGGTATTCTTACCATCCGCTGTCCTATCTGCCACCGGCAGTTACATTTAAAAGATATTACGCCGGATGATTTTTGTCCATTCTGTGGGGAAAAGCTTCATATTCTGTCTGGTAATGGGATTTTGAGAAAGGAAATGGATTTGCAGGAATCCGGAAAATGCGTTATGGTATACAAAAGATGCAGGAAGGATGGTTTTGCTTTATGTTTTTTATTATGGGAATTTCAAATGGTGAGAAAAAGCTGGCTTTTGACCAGTTAGAAATATGTAATTGCTGCGGAAAATATGGACACCTGGAAGTGTATATGACTTACATGTTCTTTTCTTTCTTTTTTATTCCGCTGTTTAAATGGAACCGACACTACTATGTGCGCATGAATTGCTGTAATGCCACCACCGAAATCAGTGCCGACTTAGGCAAGGCAATTGCCCGAGGAGAGGTTACGAAGATTCCGCTTGATACCCTGCATTTTGGTAGATATGAAAATCGTATGAAGCATTGCAGTTACTGTGGATTTACGACAGAAGAAGACTTTCAGTATTGTCCGAAATGCGGACGGGAATTGTAGAGGGAACTGCGGCGTATAAGGTAGATGTCGCAAGCGACCGCCGCAGGCGCGAGAATGTGCCGAGGCACATTCTTTGATCCAAATACCTGACAATTATAAGAAACTTGCTTTGCTTGTTTTCTCATATTATCAGCTTTTCACATATCTTTGATTTTTGCTGTTCGGTTTATCCGGTATCGTCATCTGAATCAAATTCATTTTAAGTGATGGATGAAGATAATTTCTTCGGAATCCCTCTTTCGAACTTAATCCAAGTTTTTCCATCAACGCTTTGCTTGTATAAGGAACATCATATTCCATAGCTTCAAGCAATTTTTGTACTGCTTCCGGAAGATATTCATTTTTCTCACTAACTTGAACAGAAATATCATCCAGAATTTTATCAATTTGAGCCAGCATAAATTCAATAATAATTGTAGACTCTCCCGCAACGGGCCACCGGGAAATGGCCGCATAGTATTCATCCTGAGACTGCTCAATCTGGCTTTCAATCGGAATATATTCAAACACCGGCTTCCAGTCAGAGAGAATAGCCGTATGCCACAGTCTTGCCATTCTGCCGTTCCCATCAGAAAAGGGGTGGATAAAGACAAACTCATAATGAAAGACGCTGCTTAAGATCAGTGGATGTACATTATCCTTCGCTTCTTTCATCCAGGTAAATAACTCATCCATAAGCTGTGGTACAAGTTGTGCCGGTGGAGCCATGAAAATACATTGATTTCCATTAAAGACACCTTCTTCACCGGAACGGAATTCACCGGACTCCTCCACAAGATATTTTGTCATAATTCCATGAAATTGTTTTAACTGTCGAATGTTATAAGGATTAATTTCTGAAAGACGCTCATAGGCAGCATATGCATTCTTTACTTCCTGAATTTCTCTTTGTTCACCAAATACAGTCTTACCGTTAATTACATCCCGAACCTGTCCAAACGTCAATGAATTGGCTTCAATTTTCAAAGAGGAATGTATCGATTTTATTCTGTTATTCTTTCTCAGGTGCGGTTTTGCTTCAAGATTACTGATTGCTGTTATACGTCCTATCTTTTCGGAAATAGATGCTACATGAGATAATATTTTATTTGTTATAGTAAAAGGCGGTTTATATTTCCCCATATGATACCTCCATTAACTTACGTATTATCTTGCGTATTTTCTTCCTCTATTATACGATTTTTACAAAAATATTCAACTTATTTCATCGACAATTTTCCTTCTACCCATATATATATAAATCCCGGATGCTGCTTTTTCAGGCAACACCCGGGAATGTTTATTTCTCCATATTGGCAAATCTCGTGTACTGAGGTAACCATACCAGATTGACGGTTCCGATCGGACCATTTCTTTGCTTGGCTACGATGATTTCGGAGATTCCTTTCATTTCACTGTCCTTGTTGTAATAATCATCACGGTAAATGAACATTACAACGTCGGCATCCTGCTCGATAGCTCCGGACTCTCGAAGGTCGGATAACATTGGTCGATGGTCAGGACGCTGTTCTACGGCTCGGCTCAACTGGGACAGTGCCACTACCGGCACATTCAGCTCACGGGTACCGCGCTTTTAAGGAACGGGAAATATCTGAAATCTCCTGCTGACGGGATTCGGAATGTCTGCCGGAGCCGGACATCAACTGTAGGTAGTCGATGATGATTAATTTCAAATCGTGCTCTAATTTATATTTGCGGCATTTACTTCTAAGCTCGGATATGGAAATACCCGGCGTATCATCAATGATTAATTTGGAACGGCCTACGTTGCCTGCTCCTTCAATCAGCATTTCCCAGTCTGCATCTGTCAAATTACCGGAACGCAGCTTCTGGGCATCTACTCTTGATTCCAGAGAAAACATACGGTTTACCAACTGTTCCTTACTCATTTCCAGAGAGAATATTGCTGTTGTCTGCTGGGAATGAATGGCTACATACTGTGCGATATTTAATACAAACGCCGTTTTACCCATGGAAGGACGGGCTGCAATCAGAATCAAATCGGAAGGCTGCAGACCTGCCATCTGATAATCCAGATCCACGAAGCCGGTAGCAATTCCGGTTACGGAGCCTTTTTGCTTGGATGCTTTTTCAATCTTATCCAGTGCATTGATTACGACCTGCTTAATCGGGACATAATCTCCGCCGCCACGATTCTGCACCAGATTAAAAATACTCTTCTCGGTATCTGCCAGAATGTCTTCAACACTTTCTTTTCCAAGATAACATTCATCTTCAATGGACTGGGTGGTCTTAATGAGCTTACGCAGAACTGCCTTCTCTTTGACGATATTGGCATAATATTTTACATTGGCGGATGTCGGTACGGATGTTACTAAGTCTCTGACAAATTCCAGGCTGCTGATCTCCGGCGGCACATCCTTTTTTCTTTTAACTTATTCTGCAATGTAATCAGGTCAACCGGTTCTCCTGCATTAAACAAATCCAGCATGGATTCAAACAGAATTCCATACTGCTTGTGATAGAAATCCTCTTCGATGAGAATCTCTCCGGCTGTCATAATTGCTTCTTTATCCATAATCATGGAACCGATAACTGACTGCTCGGCTTCCAGACTGTTTGGCATAATCCGCTTTACCAGTGCCTCTTCCATGGAGGTTCCTCCTAATCTACTCTTCCGTTACTTTTACACGTAATGTTGCAGTTACCTTTGGATGAACCTTAACCGGCACTTCATATACACCAAATGATTTGATAGCTTCTTTTAACTGCATTTTCTTCTTGTCTAACTCAAGACCCAGCTGATCATGTGTTGCCTGGGAAATCTCTTTGGTGGATACAGAACCAAAGGTTCTTCCGCCTTCTCCGGCTTTCATTTTCACTTCTACGGTCTTATCCTTTATCTCATCTGCCAGCTTTAATGCTGCCTGATAATTCTCTTCTGCAACCTTATCTGCATGTTTGTTCTGCAGCTTTAAGTCATTTAAGGTCTTGCTGTTTGCCTCAACTCCCAATTTCTTCGGAATTAACTGATTTCTTGCGTATGCATCGCTTACATTTACTACCTCACCTTTTTTTCCAAGGGATTTTACATCTGCTAATAAAATTACTTTCATTCTTCTATATCTCCTTCCTCAAGCATTTCGTCGATGGTGTCTTCTATGATGCGTTGTGCCTGGGACACGGTACAGTCACGAAGCTGGCAGCCTGCCATATTCAGATGTCCGCCGCCCCAAGACGTTCCATGATTTTCTGCACATTGATTTCATCGATGGAACGGGAACTTACATATATTTTGCCCTGATATTCGGTTAATACAAAGGACGCTTTGATTCCGACAATATTTAACAGCTCATCTGCCGCCTGGGCTCCTACGATGGTAGGGCTTTCAATCTTATCTGCCGGACAGATGGAAATGGCAAATGCACCGCGGTATACTTCCGCATGGCGGACCACTTCTGCTCTGGCTTTGTAGGCATCCATACCATTTCGAAGCATTTTTCTTACACGGGTTACTTCCGCTCCGCAGCGTTTCAGATAAGCAGCTGCTTCAAAGGTACGGACACCGGTCTTGGTCATAAAGTTGCTGGTATCGATTAAGATTCCCGCATAAATACAGTCCGCTTCGTGGGGTGCCAGCTTGATATTTTCTGTAAAATACTGCAACACCTCTGCTACCATTTCACAGGTAGAAGATGCATACGGCTCAATATAGGAAAGTACCGGATTGGAAATGACCTCACTGCTCTGGCGGTGATGGTCAAATACTACGATACTGTCGGTCCGCTTCAAAAGGCTCCGGACACTCCGTATGGCTCGGACGGTTTACATCCACCACCATAACCAGTGTGTTATAATCCGTCAGCTCCAGCGCACGTTCACTGGAAACAAACATATCCGGCGGATAACCCTTCTCTGTGGTAAAACCTTCCTTCAATGGACGAAGGGATGAAGTTACCTGGTCTAAAACAATCTGCGCTTTCTTTCCTAATACTCTTGCGGCGCAGTAGATTCCGATTGCCGCACCAAAAGCATCTGTATCGGAAATGGAATGTCCCATAATCATAACATGCTCACGGCTCTCGATAATCTCCCGCAGTGCATGGGCTTTGACTCTTGCTTTTACACGGGTGTTCTTCTCTACCTGCTTGCTGTTACCGCCATAGTAGACAACATTTTCACCCTCTTTGACTACCACCTGGTCGCCGCCCCTACCAGTGCCAGGTCGATTGCCATACGGGAATATTCATAATTCTGATTATAAGTATCACCGCCGACACCGATTCCGATACTTAAAGTCACCGCCATCTCATTTCCGACTTTGACAGTCTTAACATCTTCAATCAGACTGAACCGGTCGCTCTGCAGCTCCGCAAGATATTTATGCTGGAATACCACAAAGTATTTGTCCTTCTCAATCTTACGAACCAGTGCATCCATTTTCGTAAAATACTGGTTTACCTTCCGGTCAATCAATGCCACTAAAAGAGAACGTTTTACGTCTTCAATACTGTCTAACGCCTCGTCATAGTTGTCTATGTATACAAGGCCTGCCACCAGCTTCTGTTCTTCATTTTCACGGATGTAATTATAAAGCTCTGTCTCATCAAAAGGTACAGCGCTGTCAGATACTGTTCATCCTCTTCAATAGATACAATGCTGCTGTTTTCCGCCATTTCCTCAAAATAAATCTTGCTCATTTCAATACGGAAATTATGCTCCTGCCAGACCATATTTACATCTTCCACGAACTGCTCCTGCTGAATCAGCTCTCTGGTAATGCCCGGGAAAATGCTGGTGATGGATTTATGGAAATTTTTGGTCTTTCCTGTAATCTCCGTAAATTTCTCATTGACCCAGAGAACCTTTCCGTTATAGTCCAAAAGTGCATACGGTATTTCGAATTCATTGAGCAGCTTCTTCTGCACCGTTCCGTACTGAGTGGCAAAATTAATCAGCTCATTCACCAGCACCGGTTTATTAACATTATAAGATATCACCACAACAATGAGATAAATCCCAAGAAAAATGGATACCAGTAACGCTGCCCCTTCATTTACAAAATACATCGGCACGTTCATGCATGCCAGCAAAATAGTAAGCATCAGCAGTAAGTACATATAATTTTTCAGATGACCCTTCAGCTTGATTTTTTTCTTCATAAATTTCTCCTATATAAATGCGGATATTTTTACACAATTGTTACGACCACATACATATACAGAGTGTATTATAGCATTGTTTTATCTGTTTTACAATTCGCTTCCGGCATGAATCTTCTTTTCGTAGGATAAAAGCAGGTTTTCTATCTGTAATCCGATGCTTTCCGGGAAAGTTCCGGCATATTTTTTGGCACTTTTATCCAGAAATCCAGGTTCTTATAACGCTTTCTTCCCCGCATATTTGCCCGATCCTGCTTTGCTGCCACCTGAATCTTAACCATTGCCCGCTTCTGTTCTAAGAGCGGCACCAGAATATAATAAAGCCGGTCATCCTTCAGGGAAAGGTAGCCTGCCGCCTCCCCGGACTGCTTCTTTAGAAACAGCCGGTGCTGTTTCAGTGCCGCCGGGAAAAGTGGTGTGCCTGCCCGCATATCATGGACCGTATCCATAAGCTCAAGCATTGCCGCAAAGTAAAATATTTCAGCTTCCGGCTGTCCGGCAGTCTCCGCTTTTCTATTTTGCTCTGCATCTTTCTCTTGCCCTGCATTTTCCTCCTGCTCTGTATTATTCTTCCGCTTCGTTTCTGAAAAATGCCCTAAAATTTCCGGTGCGTCAATGAACTGTTGTGCCAAGAGATAGGTAAGTTCCGCCTGTACCTTTAGCCGCTCCTCTTCTCTCACACTTTTTTCCAATTTCGCTTCTATCTCCTGCAGCAGCCGGTTGCTGCAGGCAAAAAATACTCTTTAAGAAAAAGGGAAATCCTCTTCGATAGTCCAAAGATATTTTCCCTCTGTTATCACAAATTCTCCTATGACTGCTCCGTCCGCATCTTCGACATATTGATAAATATTTCGTATACAGTATGCATGAGGATTTTCCGGTGCATTCAGTTCTTTTTCTGTCTGTGCTGTCTCTTTGCTTCCCATTCTGCTTTTGATGTGGTGCTTTCCTTGGTCCTTCTGATAAAGGAATCTTTCGCTCCTTTGCCTTTTACCAGAATTCCATATGCCTCATTAATCTCTCTGGCGGAATAGGGATAATTTTTCTTTTTCTTCTGACCGGCTGTCGGGATGCAGCTTATGCATCAACTGGCGGTAACGGCTTTTTATTTCCGCCCGGTCGGCATCTGCTGCTAATCCCAGCACCCGGTACGCCTGCGTTCTTGTCATAATTTCCTATATCACTTGCTTCGTTTACTGCTTTTATCTGCTTACTTTTCTATTTTTTACCTCTATGCATCCTCTTTGCCTGCAAAATATTCTTTTCGGATGTTTCCCTCTAAGTCTTCACTCCACCTGTAAAGTCAGTGTAATGCATGAATTATAGCATAATTGTTCTCAATTTACCATGAATTTCAAGGGAATGAATTCTTTGCAGTTCCCGCAGCATGGTCTTTACCGACTACGCCTGAGTATAAGCTGCTCTTATCTAACGGAAGAGTTCACCCGGATGCAGAAGAATGTTTTCTCCGTTACGGATAAGATAAATGTCCTGCCCGCTTCCGTTGAAAAGCAGCTTCTCATCTACGCTGGTGTGAACCTGTTTTACTGCCATGAGGTAATGACAGACTTCTGCGTTGGTAGCATACCAGATGTCCTCTCTGCCGCCAATCATTTTGCAGAATTCTTCGATGACATACCAGTTGTTATCCCGGTCGAATTCATAGCTGTGTCCCCAGACATAGAATAAATACTGGAACTGTGGCAGATCAAAGGATAAGAATTCTTTTGCATGGTACATAAGCCGGTTGTTATGGTGGCACGTTGGATTCCATTCATAGAAGTCCTGCGGGTGTGTATACAATCCTGTGTCGGTTGCTGTTCTGGCATAATGAATCCCAAGGGATGGCAATAACGTCTTTATCTCCGGGCTGTAGGAGCCATTGGGATAAGCATGGTACCGCAGACGATTTCTCCGGTCAGTCCTTCCAATGCCTGCCTGTCCTCTAAGATTTCTTTTACCACATCCGTCATGGGACAGCGGGCAAGGGTCAGATGTTTAACCCCATGGGTTGCAATTTCATGACCTTTATAAAGAGCGGGAATTTTCTCTTTTCCAATACGCCTTTCTTCTGTCATGCAGCCGGAATTCAGGTTGAAGGTTCCCCGGATTCCATAGCGGTTCAATATTTCCAGTAAATGCACATCTGACCATAAGCCATCATCGTAGCTTATGGTCAGTGCCTTATTCCGGAAGCCCGGATATGTATAGTAAATCACAGTGCAATGTCCTTTAAATCAGCAAAAGCTGTAATCGGATAATCTGTTTTCTCACAGAAAGCGGCATCCCCGATTCCGGCAGCCTTCATTCCACCGCGCTTTGCTGCTTCAATTCCGGCAACTGCATCCTCTACCACCAGACAATCCTCCGGTGCAAGAGCAATGTATTCTGCCGCTTTTAAAAATACTTCAGGATCCGGCTTTGATTTTGTAATATTTGTTCCATCGGAAACTGCATCAAATACATCATCAAGCCCCACCCGTTTTAAGATAAATTTTGTATTTTTGCTGGAAGAGCCAATGGCAATTTTAATGCCTGCTGCCTTTAACGCCGCTAAGGTTTCACGGACTTCGACGGTTACATCATCCGGTGTCATGCTCTTTAATTCTTCTTTATAGTAATTATTTTTTCTTCTGCCAGTGCTTCCTTTTCTTTCTGGGAAAGTGCCGGTCCATGGTAGTTTCTTAAAATAATTTCAAGGCTTTCCATTCTGCTTACACCCCGCAGCAGATTGTTAATCTCTTCATTAAAGAGAATGCCGCATTCATCAGCTATTTTCTTCCATGCACGATAATGGAGCTTATCGGTATGAACCAGTACTCCATCCAGGTCAAATAAAATTCCTTTAAATTTCATCTTATCCCTCCAAATCTGCCACCCATTTTCCAGCTAATGTTATCCAGTCCTGACAACGTTTCTGAATACCGAATCCTGTCTCCGTAATCTGCGTTTCTTCATTGGCAAGCGAAAGTCCATGCTGTCCTTCCGGGAAAATGTGAGCTTCCACGGAAACCTGATTCTTTACCAGTGTTTCCGTAAACATCAGTGTATTCTGGATTGGCACCGACTGGTCCGTTAAGGTATGCCAGATAAACACCGGCGGCACCTGCTTTCCTACCTGATGCTCCAGACTTAAAAGCTCTTCTAATTCTTTGCTCTTTTTCGTTCCCATCAGGTTTTCAATGCTGCCGTGATGTGCATATGTTCCAGATGTAATTACCGGATAAGAAAGCAGTAATCCATTTGGTCGCATCTGCTCTGCGGTAAGTCCTGTTTCTTTTGCAAGCCAGTCCTTATCCCAGAAGACCCCAAGACTTGCTGCCAGATGACCGCCGGCGGAAAATCCGGATACGATAATTTTATCCGGCTTAATGCCATATTCTTTTGCATGCTCTCTTAAATATGCCACACTCCATGCCAGTTCGCAGAGGGACTGGGGAAATTCTGCAGGAGCTACGCTGTAGCGCAGGACGCAGGCATGAAATCCTCTGGCAATATACTGTACTGCAACCGCTTCTGCCTCCCGGTCGGAGGTAAATTCATAGCCTCCGCCCGGACAGATAAGTACCAGCGGGCGGGTGCGGTTACTGTCGATTTCTTCAAAATTATCTAATATATAAGTATACAATCTTGCATCCGTTGCCTTCGGCGTCTGAACCGGAATAATATTGTATTTCATAGCTTCACCTTCTTTTTTATTTTTCTCTTAATTTTCCTGATATGGTACTTCCACTTTCTGATTAGCTGCTTCTAACACATACTCTTTTCCATATAATTCCACGGTAATGGCTGTGCCTTCTAACTGTTCAATACTGCAGGTCTCTTTATTTACGCTGACCTCTAAGAGGCTTCCGTGATAACGGATACGGAAATGATAACCCTGCCAGTTTTCCGGCAAAGCCGGTGCTAAAAAAGCTTGTCCTCTTCTGCCTGCACTCTGGCAAATCCATTGACAATTGCCATATAGCTTCCACCCATATTTGCTGCATGTATTCCATCCTTGCTGTTCTTGTGGGTATTCAAAGGTCCATCTTGGCAGAGTCGCCAAAGTAATAGTATGCCTTATCCTTTAAGCCCAGTCGGGATGCCATGATACTGAATACACAGGTGGAAAGGGATGAATCATGGGTTGTAATTTTCTCATAATAGCGGAAAGAGTTCTCTTCTGTTTCTTTGTCCTGATAATCCGGAAAAAGATAATGTGCTAACACTGTATCTGCCTGTTTACATACCTGATAACGGTATAAATGTAACGGATGATAATGCAGTAACAGAGGGAATTCTTCCTGTGGTGTGTGCTCTAAATCCCAGATTGGTTTCTGCAAGAAGGAGTCATCCTGCGGATTGATGCCAAGGGTTTCATCATATGGAAGATACATCTTTTCTTCCGCTTCCTTCATTGCCTGAATTTCTTCCTCTGTCAGGTCATTTTCTTTTACAAACTGCTGGTAAGCATCCTTTTCCTCTGCCAGGCGTTGGATAAATTTCAGACACCACTGCATGCTGTATTTTGCACTGGCATTGGTATAGTAATTGTTATTTACAATGCAGGTATACTCATCCGGTCCGGTCACACAGTTAATGACAAAACGGTCTTTATAATAATTTCCCACATCCAGCCACAGACGGTTGGTCTCTAAGAGAATCTTTAAACCCATTTCCTTGATAAATTCCCAGTCTCCGCTGGTTTTGTAATAGAGAATTACGGCATATGCAATGTCTCCATCGATATGATACTGTGCCGTTCCGGATGGATAATAGCCGGAGCATTCTCTTCCGGTAATGGTACGCCACGGATACAGCGCACCCTTTTTATGTCCTAACAGAGCCGCATTTTCTTTGGCTTTTCCTAATGTCTTATAGCGGTATTCCAAAAGCTTTCTTGCGATTGCCGGATTGGTCATGGCAAAATACGGTACCATAAACATTTCCGTATCCCAGAAATAATGTCCTTCGTAGCCTTCACCACTTAAGCCTTTCGCTGCAATGCTGGAATATCCGTCGTAACCGGCTGACTGCAGAAGCTGATACATATTAAAACAGAGAGATTCATTTAAATCTCCGTCTCCCACGATTTCCATGGAAGAGTTGTTCCAGAACTCTTTTAAATATTCCTGCTGTTTTTTATAATAAGAAGCAATTCCCTGCCCCACTACTTTAGAAAGCTTCTCGTCTGCGACATTTCTGCAATCCTCTTCCCGGATAGAATCTGTAAAAATGCTGTATTTTATGATTCTTACTTCATCTCCTTTACTGTATATCAAAGCGGTAGCTTACGTCCATTGCATGTGCGGTCTCATCATAGGTTACTACTTCTGATGGCTGGCGCTTCTGGTTAACAGTGACTATGTTTGCCACTGCACTTGCCACCTTAAGATGGCTCTCTACGGTAGAACTTACGAGACATGCACCGGATTCGCATATGTGAACATCTTCTTTTTCAAATGATTGTGGCTTTCCCCTGCCAGTCTTGGGTCATTTGGATTAAAATAATTTCTGACCAGTCCTAAATGTCTGGAATGTATTTCTACTGTTCCGGAAAAATCAATGGACTGGAAGCAATAATCAATGGTAAAAGGGAACGTTCTTCAAAGGAAGCCATTCTTGTAATATTAAAATGAAGCTGCTTTCCTTCCTTGTTGCTCCAGTCTACTTCACGTCTGGTAATTCCCTTTTCCATATCCAGCGTTCTTACATAACGGCAGTCTGCATCATCCGCCATGGAAAATTTCTGCCCGTCAAAGGACACCTCTATGGTCTGGGTATCTGCCACATTTAACATACTCTCTTTGTCTTCCACGAGATTGCAAAGTTTTTCTGCCTGTTTCATAGGTGCAATATCATAAAAGCCGTTAATATACATGCCCCGCATGGTGTCGAAATCTGCCGGAACGCCTTCTTCCAGGGTGCCGCGTACTCCGATATAGCCATTGGCATTATGAAAATGGTTTCCTGCAGCTGCAGGTTCTTCTCATTTAATCCAATTCCTGTTACCTGATAAATTTTACTCATATACGCTCCCTCTCTTTAACCCTTTACTGCACCGGCTGCTACACCTTTGATAATATGTTTCTGGCAAAGCAGATAGAAAATGATAACCGGAATAATGGTAAATGTCAGTGCCGCCATTGCCATATTCCACTCGATGGTATACTGTCCGAAGAACAGTGACATTGCCAGCGGAATGGTTTTATTTTTGATACTGGTCAGTGTCAGTGATGGTAATAAGTAGTCGTTCCAGATCCAGATAACATCCAGAATAATTACAGTTACGGTAATGGATTTTAAAATTGGGAATACAATTCTCCAGAATAGCTGCCAGGTATTACATCCATCAATAATTGCGGCTTCCTCTAAGGATACCGGAACGGAGGATTTGATAAATCCATGGAATAAGAACACACCCATGCCGGCGCCAAAGCCTACATACATAAAGATTAATCCACCTAAGGAATCTTTAAACGGAATACCGAAGAATTTCCCAAACTGATTCATTTCCTGCATCTATGGCATCATAATGGTCTGGAACGGAATCAGCATGGTAAGAATCAGAAGTCCGTATAAGAATTTACTTAATTTATTATTAGAGCGGACAAACATCCACGCTGTCATAGCACTCAGTAATACGATAATTCCTACTGCAATTACTGTTACGATGATGGAATTCTTAAATGCCATTAAAAATCCATTTTCTTTAAAGCGCCCTGGAAATATTCCAGTGTAAAATGTTTTGGAAAGGCGAAGATATTTTCATATAATTCTGCACGGCTCTTGAAGGCATTTACGATTACCATATATACCGGAACCAACCATACGCAGCACAACAATATTACCAGAATATTTACGATTATTTTTCCAACTGGTTTTCTCTTCATTATGCTGACACCTCCTTATCGCCAGTAATCTTAACCTGAATTAATGTAATCAATGCAATGATGACAAAGAATACGATTGCTTTTGCCTGTCCATATCCGAAATGGCTCTTGGTAAAGATTTCATTAAAAATATTCATGGACACCATTTCTGTTGAGTTGTTTGGTCCACCGCCTGTCAGTGAAACGTTTACATCATAAATCTTGAAACAGTTGGATAATGTTAAGAACAGACATATTGTAATGGATGACATAATCAGCGGAAGCTTAATGTTGATTAAAGTTCTCCAGAAGCCTGCCCCGTCAACCTCTGCAGCTTCGATTACATCATCGGAAATTGCTTCTAATCCTGCGATATATACAATCATCATATATCCTGCCATCTGCCATGTAGATACTACAATCATGGCACAGAAAGCCATTTTCTTATTTACAAGCCAGTTAAAAAATATGTTTGTTAATCCGGTCATATCTCCGATTGTACTCATTGCGTCTCCAAGAACGTACTGCCAGATATAACCTAAAATCAATCCACCAATCAGGTATGGTAAGAATAACATGGTTCTTGCTTGCCATTACGCACCTTAAGTTTGGTTGTTACCAATACTGCAAATGCCAGTGCCAGTACATTGACAATTACTACGGTAATTAATGTAAATAATGTTGTTCTTACTAATGATGTCAGAAATTGTTTATCCGAAAAAATCTTTGCATAGTTGGACAATCCTACAAATACCTTTTCACTTTTTGCCAGTCCATCCCAGGATACAAGGGAATAACCCATTCCCGTGAAAAACGGAATGATTACTATAATGCAAAACATAATCATCAATGGAGCGGTAAATAATGCATACCAGCCTTTTTTATCTTCATCTTTATCCCTCATTCCTTTTCTAAAGTGAACAGGTGCTGCCAAAGGCAACACCTGCAATTAATGTTTACTCATTTGCTGCTGTTACGAATGAATCATTTAATGCTCTTAAGAATTCATCGGTTGTCATATCCGAGGAGAAGTATTCCTCTGCGTTCTGTACCAGGTAAGTTGTGATGATACCTGCACACTCCTCATTGAATGTCCAAGGAATGATGTTGCCTTCTGCGATTGCATCAGATACTGCCTGTGATAATGGGTCTAAGTTATCAGCTTCCATACCGTCTACTACCGGAATGAATCCAAATTTGTTGGTAAGGTAATCAGCTCCTGTTTCACTTGTATATAACCAGTTTAAGAAATCTTTTGCTAACTGTTTGTCACTGTCACTTGCGTCTGTATTTACACACCATACAGATGGAACACCGACTGCGATGGATTTGTTGCCTGCGATTGGTAATGGAGCAATTCCCATATCAAAGTCTACATCATAGGATGAAAACAGGGAGTAGCACCAGTTACCCTGATGAATCATTTCTGTTTTACCGGTTGCAAAGTCACCACAGTTGTCATCATAAGATACTTCCAGTGGATTCTTCTGGTTCTCTTTGATTGCTTCGAAAATCTGTCCAAGTTCCTGGAACTCTTTTACGTCAGCGATGTTTACCTTTCCATCGTATACATCCTGACAGAACTGTGCTGGTCATCCTGTAATGCGAATGGAGTATTTAAAATCTGTCCGATTAAGAAGTACGCTTCCTGTGAAAGTCCAAGTCCTGTCTCCCCATCGGCTGTTGCATCTTTGATAGTCTGAGCCAATGCATCGGTTGTATTAATCTGGTCTTCACTGATTAAGTTTTTGTTATAAACCAGTCCGAAGCCTTCTGCTGTCATCGGAACACCGACTGTCTTATCATCGCTCTTTGCAATAAGGTCATCATTAATCTTGTCTAAGAAACTCAAATCACTTAAATCCTCTAAGTAAGCGGACATCTCCGCAATCTCTGTGCTGGAAGAAAGTGAAAATACGGTAGGACCGGATTCACTTGACATATAAGTCTTTAAGTTCTGGTAATAATCATCTCCGGAAATCTGCCAGACTTCTACTTCTACACCGGTCTCTTTTTCATAGTCTTTAGCAAGTTCTTTCAACTGATCATAAATCTCTGTTTTCTGCTGGAAGATGGTAATCTTTCCTTTACTCTCTCCGCTTGCGCCCTCTGTATTGGAAGCATCAGATCCTCCCTTAGAACCGCATCCTCCTAATACCATGGAAGCACCTAAAACTGTTGCCAATACTAATGATACGATTTTTCTCTTCTTCATTTTGCACCCTCCTTGTGTTGCTTTGTTTTGATAACTATACTTTACATAAATTTTACTAATTCGTCAATCCTCTTCGTTATCTTTCTACCTTTTTCACTGTTTTTACATGGTTTTATTGTGCAAAACAACCGTTTCAAGACTTATTTTTAGTAAATTTAGTAAATATTTACCTTTTCTTTAGTAAAACAAGTAATATTATTATAGTAAATTTTCGCTACTCTCACAAACTACACGAAACACGCTTTGCGAATTTCTCGCTACTCGCGAAAAAAGAAGAACCCTCTGTACCAGAAGATTCTTCCATGTCCTATTTTTTATCTTATTTTCTATCGTGTGGTCTTTCTCCAGTGAACCTTTGCGGCAATCTTAAAGGTGTCAAAGCTGCAGCTTCCCGCAATATTCTGAAGCAGAAACTGGTGCCGCCAGATAGCCTCTCTCATAATCCGGGATATCTACCGTGGTAAGTCCCATCAGTTCTGACATCTCGGTTCCATCGAATCCGGTTACTGCTATATCATCCGGAATCTTAAAGGCCTTCCTGCCGCAGTGCCTTCATTGCTCCAATTGCCATATTGTCGTTCGCACAGACTAACACTTCCGGAATAGTATCTGATAAAAGCATCAGTCTTGCTGACTGATAACCGCTCTTTTCATAATAATCTCCCAAGAAATAATTTTCCCGGCTGAATGTAATTCCATTTTTCTGCAATACATCTTTTAATGCCCGGTAACGTTCCTGGTTATCCAGCGTATCTATTCCTGCAATATATCCAAAGCGGCGATAGCCTTTATCCACCAGCCCCTGCACCAGCTCTGCCATTGGCGCATAGTTATTGACTACCACACTCTTGATATTCGGCACATCCATAATCCGGTCCAGTGCCACAATGGGATAACCTTCATTTGCCTTCTGGATTAAAGTGGAATTCTTACATTTCATATCCAGCATGATGGTTCCGCAAGTCAATGCCGGGTCCATAAATTTTTCACAGGATTTATTGGTACATATCATTAAATCATATCCTCTGGAATACACATAATCGCTGATTCCATGAATGATTTTCAGATAAAAGTTACGCTCATAATCACTGAAATTAAAAAAGAATGGTATTGGTATCTTCTGCCGGCTTCTTATTTTTCCCCTTGTTAATATCATAGCCATTTTCCTTGCAAATCTCTAAGATCCGCTGTCTTGTCTCTTTTCCCACATTATTCCGGTGATTCAGTACATTGGATACGGTTGCCGGTGATACATTCGCCAGCTTTGCAATTTCTTTTACTGTCATACGCTTCCTCACTTTATTTTCTGCTCCCAAAGTAAATAATTACCTTTGTTTAACACCTCTTCAGTAAACGTATCACAGATTTTATATAAATTCAACTGAATGTTAGTTTTTCCTTCTATTGAAGTAACAATTCCAATGCTTTGCTATAAAAAGACCGAGATTCGCCGGATGGGGATACGAACGCCTCCACCTGTCTTCCATTACCAACATTTCTTTATAGATTCTGCGTCTGCAATTTCTGCTGTGCCGGATTTACCGACTGTGCCTGTGCTCCCTTCTGTGCCTGCCGCCCCTGCAAGCAAAAGGTCACAAAGCCCAGTACAAACAACGCTGCTATCATAACCACGCCTGCTTTGGAGGTGTGAAACAGCTGGGTGGAAATTCCCATCAGCATTGTGCCAAGGAAGGAAGCTCCTTTTCCAAAGATGTCAAACACGCCGAAGTATTCGCTTGCTTTTTCTTTTGGAATAATCTTCGCATAATAAGACCGGGAGAGTGCCTGGATGGCACCCTGGAAGACACCGACGCAGGTCGCTAAGAACCAGAATTTCCATGCGGTATCAAGCTGCAGTGCAAACAGTGCGATGAGAAAATACGCTCCGATGCAGACTAAAATCAATTTCTCAGATTCAAATCTGCGGGCAAGCTTTCCAAAAAGAATGGAGCAAGGGAATGCTACCACCTGTGTTAAAAGCAGTGCCAAGAGCATGCTGCTGTCACCGATTCCCACATCTTTGCCATATGCGGTGGACATTTCGATAATGGTATACACACCGTCTATATAGAAAAAGAACGAGATGAGGAACAGGAGAACCTTCTTATTAGCTTTTAACTCGGAAAAATATTTCCCAGACGGACAACAGTTTCTTTTACGGACACTTTTGTCTCTGCATAATAATTCTGTTTATAATTTAACAACAACGGAATGGTCACTGCCACCCACCAGATGGCGGTAATGCCAAATGCCAGCATCATTGCCATGGCAGCAGAAATTCCGATTCTGTCTGACATCAGCACCAGAATCAGGCTTCCTACAAACGGTACACAGCTTCCGATATAGCCCCACGCATACCCATGGGACGATACCTCATCCATGCGTTCGTCAGTGGTTACATCTACCATCATGGAATCATAAAAAATCAGGCTGCCGGAAAATCCTACTTTTGCAATGACAAATACCACCAGAAATGCCAGCCAGGTTTTCGGAATTCCCATGGCTGCACAGGCGATTACGCCAATCATCATAAATGCGGTAAACAACGGCTTTTTAAAGCCTTTATTGTCCGCTGCCGCTCCACAGACTGGTCCTAACAGTGCCACCAGAATCGTGGAAATTGAAATGGCATAGCTTAAATATGCCGTTGAATTTGCGGCGGAAATACCACTTGCGGTTGCCATGTTTTTAAAATAAATCGGAATGATCGTGGACACCAGCGTGACAAATGCAGAGTTTCCCACATCATACAGTACCCATTGTTTTTCTAATTTTGTCATCTTTTCTTTTCCCATTTTCTTACTCCTATTCCACTCCAAAGGTATGCTGATATTCGCTGTCCGCCGCGCCGTTTTCCCGGTATTCACAGATGAGTCGCACCGCCAGTGAAATGGCATCATGATATAACTGGCTCAGCCGGATATTACTATCTGCACATTTCGGGTTCGGCTTGTAATTGACGATTAGTCCATGCATTTCCTTATAGTTTCCGGTCATTGCCAGCAATGCATAAATGAACCCGCGTTTTAGGCGCCCCGGTGCAACCAGAAGATTGTTATAATGCTTCATGCTCTTTAGTGCCTGCTGCACTTCCTCTGCTGTAACCTCTGGGAAAAATTCCGCAATTGTTCCCGCACTGGTCATATCTGTTGGGATATGCCTGCAAGCCTGTGGGTAAGCGGATTGTGTCCCCTCTTTGCTAAAAGCATCCGGTCAAATTCCACCTCGATTTCTGCATGGGTTACACCGCTTTCCTTTATCTTCTTTTCAATATATGGATGACAGCTATGGTCCAGTGCAAAATGGCAGATAAATCCATAGAGATATGCAAATCCACCTCTTCCTTCCGGCAGCTCCCTTGCCCGCATCCAGGCTTTTTAAAAAATTCATCTGCCGGTCTGCCATGCATTCCATAACCTATCCGGTTGATGGCATTTGACTTTAAAGGCTTATAATAAAAGAGAATATCCGGTCCGTGTAATCCAGTCATATAGAGCGGGCTATATGCTTTTATCTCCTCCTGTATTTCCTGTGGTAACCGTCTATATACCGCTTTTCCAAAACAATAATGTGCATAAGTTGATGGCACTGTACTTCCTCCCTGCTATGTATGCAGTATTTTTCTGCTTTCTTCTGTTTTTCAGCATAGTATGTGTGAAAAAAGCTTTCTATCATATTTTGGAGTAACTTCTGTAAAAAAAATGTAAATTTATGGGATATAAAACTTGCGTAAATAAGAATTGAAATGTTTCTTTGAAATGAAGCCGCCTGCAGAATCTGGCAGTGGCAGTTAAGATGTCTGGCAGCCTGCAAAACCTGCATAATGAACTGCGAAAAAAAAAGAATGTGCCTTGGCACATTCCCGCGCCTGCGGCGGTCGCTTGCGACATCTACCTTATACGCCGCAGTGCGCATCCTCGCTTCCCTCAATATGACTATTTATCTCAACGAGACCAGGTGGTTCTCTTTTGCTACCCGTACTGCCTGTCTTCTCGTCCTGACCCGGAGCTTCGCAAATATATTTTTTCCGTGAAACTTTACGGTATTGATGCTGATTCCATAAAATCTGCAATTTCCTGATTAGAACGCTCATCTGCTATCAGCCGGTCAAATCGTCTTTCTTTTTTACAATCGGAAGCAGCTCATCTATAAGCTGAAATGCATCCTCTTTCCGGTCACATAAGAAATAGCTGACTGCGCATAAAAGATTCATTTCACATAAATCCATGACACGGTCACCCTTTTGCAGCGGCTCCCTCAAATACTCTGCCAGCGAAAGCATTGCCAGATATTTTTCTTCCAGAATATATGCCCGCATCTTTATCATATATTTATAGGTATCCAGCATGTTCAGTTCTCCAAATTCGCTGGGCGCCTCATTTTCCATCCATTCCGTTACTGTATCCACATCACCATCATACAACAGTCCCCAGGCTTTCATTGCTCCGAAATTCTCTAAAAGCCATCTGCTCTGTTCCTTATGAAGTCTCTGATATATCTCTTCCAGAATCGGATACACCACTGCTATCTGTCCGGTTGCTATCATAATCCGCATCTGAATGCTCAAAGCAATAAACAAAACAGCAATTTCGCCTTCTTTTTCTATAAATGGAATAATTCCAACTAATGTAGTAATTGCTTCAAAACATTCATCTCTCTGATCGCATACTTCTGCATAAGTTATTTCTGCAATTCCAAGGAAACTGTCTCCATAGAAGCTTTTTACCCAGCCCTTTAACTGCTCCTTCCGGTCATGCATATAATTTCCATACATGGTCATATCCCGGAATCCGTTTATCATGGTAATTCTGCCTGCTGCCAGAGGAAGATTCGGTAAAATACCATAATTATTATATATTTCAGCCAGCTTAAGAAATGCAGCCCTTGCCCTCTCCCGGTCAGTTCCCGGAATAATTACATCAAGATGCAGCTTCATCAGACGTTCATCCCCTACATATGAAGCATATTTCTCCGCCTTTTCCAGATTCCCGTAAATAGCCTGAATAACAGCTTCTGCTGCCGCAAATGTTGGTGTTTTCCTGATTTCCTCTTTTGAAAAAACTTCGAGATATTTTCTACAATGCTTAAATCCATTCAGACAGCACGGACAGGCAAAAATCCTGCTCATCTTATCCCGAAGAGTTTCATAATCTCTCTTTTCTACCAGTTCATCCAGTTCTTCTTCTCTGAAAAATTCATTATCCCGGTTTTTCATGCATTCCCCTCCGACACGATTCGACACTTTTTATCTGTTTTTATAATAATTACGAATAACCTGCCTGTAAACTACCCGAAAGTGTAGGTTTTTCATTTACCCGGAAATTTTTAAAAACAGGAAATTTAAAACACTTGACCTGAAGATAAGTTCAAGTGCCAGAATTGCATTGCACAGTAAAACAGCAAGAGTCAGCTATTGCAGACTCTTGCTGTTCGAATATACCTTTAAAAAAGGGACTATTAATATTTCTATTTTCTCTGTAACCGTTTCTGCAGCACGCCCTTTGGATCTTTGATTAAAAACATTACCAGCCAGATAATTAATCCTAAGACCACTACGGATATCCCCAGGAAAAAATCATTCAGCATGTCCACCGGTTCCGGTGAAAAATACGCTGCCTTTAATTCTATGTACTCAACTACCGCATCTACCAGCCACATCAGTGTGGCGCCCCAGTACATAAGACTTAAGGTTCCTATTCGCATCTCGTTGGTGCCGTCCTTAAAATACCATACCAAAGTTACAATCACTGCCGCAATGGCTGCCGTAAGTAAAGTCATTACTGTATCTCCTTACCTGTTCCGATAACCGGACGTTTCTCAATTACATTGGATATTGCTACCATACCAGCCCATACTGCCGTAACAAGTACTGCCATGGCGATACCGGTTGTTGCCATCTCATGGAGCATTGCCATCGCATCCTCCGGATTTCCTGCTGCTGTTAAAAATGGGAACCATGGTGTCACTTCGCCATGCCAGATATGTTCAAATGCCAGCAGTGCAGAACCGCCCCAAAGCATATGGTTTAACCATTTTAATTTATGAGAAAATGGTGTCTTGCTGTTCTCACTTAAGGTAAGTTCCTCTTTATTTGCGCGTTCCTCTTTCCCCTTTACCACATGCTCTGCAATTGTGGTAACTGCAGCTTCCGTTGCCGGAACTAAAAAACATGCCATATTTATATCCTCCTTATAAAACTGATACTTTTTATTATATGAGGGAATTTTCTCAAAGTCAATTGTATTCGGCGGTTTCTGCGGGTTTCTTTCTGCTGCACTTCCATTCCAGGATATATACAATCACCGTAAGAATTGCGGAAGTTATCAACAAAAAGTAGAAATTTATTCCACGGGACACACACATGGATGCCGTAAGAAAAGTTCCCGGAAATACCACGGCGAAAATGCTCTTATACATCAGCTCCGTAATTCCCTGTGCCCCCGGCAATGGCAGCATATCCACGGCGATATAGACGGATGCCTGGAGCATCATGACCGTAAGCGCATCTGTGCCCTTTAAATGAAAGCCAAGATATACAAGATAAGTCAGGAAAAATACACTGCATCTTTGCAGCACCGTAAATAATGTGACCGCCACGATTTTTCCCTTATGTCCGGCAAAAAACTGCACCGTCTCCCGGTATTTTTCCGCAAAGCCGGAGAGTTTTTCAATTCGTTCCTCCGAGTGTTTCAGCAGGTGAAACCGTACGCAGAACCGCTCTACTCCTGTCACAATATTGTGAAACAGCTTTGGCCCGAACATCACGATTAAAAAGAAAAATCACCAGCACTGTATTTAACAGTAGTCCCAGATAAAAAAGCCACATATAGCTTCCAAGATAATTCTTTAGCGGATGATAGCCAAACAGCAGCATGATAAGTCCAATCACCACCAGCACAAATTTGTAAAGCACTGCTACCGTCATTAAGACCACAGTACTTTCCGATATCTTCAACCCATCCTTTTTCATATGATAGAGCTGCATCGGCTGTCCGCCTGTGGCGGACGGTGTGATTCCCGAATAGAAAAATCCGATAAAGGAATATTTGATGCACCTGCCTGCTGCAATGGGATTTCCCAGTGCCCGCAGAAGATAGCAGATCATCAGCCCTTCTGCCGATACGAAGAAAATCCCCAGACCCATGGCCCCAAAGAGATACCACGCATCCATTTTTCTTACTGCCTTTGCAACCTCTGTCATATCATTTCCCTTACAGATAGCAGAGAAGGTCAGTGCCGCCAGTAAGAGAAACAGCAGGACACTGATGAGATTCTTTTTTATTCTTATGCAATTTCTGTCCGATACTGCTCCATACAGATGAGCTGCTTAAGTTCTCCTTCATAGATGACCTCTTTCTGCTCTAATTCATAAAAATCTTTCGGCGTTACCAGTGAAAAATGCTTCGAAAAAGCTTTAATCCATTCTCCTCAAGCACCCGGGCAATAAAGGAGGAACAGGTATAGCGTTTCTCCCGGAAGAATTCCTTCTGCAATAAAATAAAAGGCAGCCCCGCGATGCAGTAATGGTATTTGTAACGGTTTTCATAGCATTTTTTCAACTGCTTTCTGATATTTTCCTTCTGCTCTTTTTTGTGCAGTCTATGGCAAATATCATGTAACGCGCCGTTGGAAATGCCCGTATGATTTTCTCCTTTTCTTCCCGCTCGAAACCCGCCAGAAGCGGTATCGAAGGAAATCTTCTTCCCACGCTGTAGCACTCATCCAGCATTTCGTCCATGCCAAGCACCACATGTATGTAATCCTGCCGGATGGCTTTGCGGATCATCCACGCAAACAGCCCCGGAGTATCTACTAATCCGATGTATAATTTTTCCATTTCCTTATCCTCTTATACGATTTCTGCTGTTTCTTATTGGAACTGGTACATCTTCCGTGCCAGACGATAACCGGTCAGGGTTACAAAACCGCCTGCCGTACCCCCGGCAGATAAGTAAATCCGCTTAATCTCCGGTATTTTAGAATGCTATAAAGCTTTGGATGCAGTGCCTTTATATGCTCCCAGAGATTCTCCCGTTTCGCATAAGCTTCCTTATCTCCAATCAGCAGCAGATGGATGGAAGAAATTGCCATCATGATAGAGATATTTCTTGTCATATAGGCTGCCAGCTTCGGATAAGTTTTCGATACCTCACCAAGGTTCACGCAGTCTGACACCAGTTTGGTTACCTTAATCTGCTGGTCAATCCGCTTCATTAAGACCTTTTCATTCACGGACTGGTCATCTCTTCCCAGAAAATAATGATACAAATCCAGATTCAGATAACAGATATTTTTCACATAAGGCAATGGTTTATATGCAAATATGTTGTCCACATAAAAGGTGTGCTTCGGCAATTGCAGCCTGCAATCCCGCAATATCTGGGTGCGGTAAAGCAACGCATGCATCACAAGGTACTGGGACGGCTTGAAATTACCCATGTCATTCCATGTACAAAGCTTCTTCTCCGGAAATACATTGGTATAGCGCATTGGCTTTGTCTTATTCTCATAAAGGTGGTCATAGACATAATTGCAGACTACCAGATCCACTTCTTTTTCCTGCCACTCCCATTCCCGAAGTTCTGAAAGAAGCTCCTTTAAGCTTTCCTCATCCAGCCAGTCATCGGAATCCACCACTTTAAAATAAGTTCCTGTGGCTGCCTCAAGTCCTGCATTTACGCCGGAACCATGTCCACCGTTTTCTTTATGTATGACTTTCACAATATCCGGATATTCCTTTGCATACTCGTCGGCAATCTCTCCGGTTCTGTCGGTAGAGCCGTCATCTACAATGATAATTTCCCTTCCTCTTTGCATACCAGAAGAGAATCTATGCAACGTTTCATATAATCCTGTGAATTATAACAAGGTACTGTAAATGTAATTTTCTTCATTTTCATAACCTCCTGTATCTCTGTTTACTAAAACGAATGAACTTTCCTTTTATCTTCAATTTTCTTTTTTGTGTATTACTTCATTAATACAATTACACAATTAAAGCAATTTGTCAATTTACATTTCCTTAAGATTTGTTAAACAATAAATAACAAATTTTTAAATCCGGCTTTTAAAATCTTATGTTTGACAAATTTTAAGTTACCCCCTATAATGGGGATAATTAAGGCAGTTACAGGCTTTGATGGGAACAAGTAATAGCAAAGGAAACCTACAGAGAGTCACCGGTTGCTGAGAGGTACAGGGGCAGCTTGTTATGAATACATCCCGGAGCTTCGCACCAAATATTCAATATTTGTCAAATCAAAATTAAACTTTACAAATGAATGGTTTGTGCAAATTGGAATGAGTAGGCTGCGACGGATTAGCACACGTTATCGATGCGTAAGTTGCCAGATATCCTTAAGGCACTGCAGATGGCAGTCCTGTCGGTGACGGACACTTACTGAGGCAGGTTATGCGAATAATCTGTGAAAAAAGGTGGTAACACGAGACTTCGCCCTCGTCCTTTCATAGGACGGGGGCTTTTTTTTATGCGGGAAACAGGATAAAAACATTTCCCGGAATTTTAAAAAATATATTTTCAGAAAGGATTTTTATTATGACATTATATGATGAATTAGTTGCCCGTGGCCTGATTGCCCAGGTAACTGATGAAGCCGAGATTAGAGAGCTCATCAACAATGGAAAAGCTACTTTTTATATTGGATTTGACCCAACCGCAGACAGCCTTCATGTTGGACATTTCATGGCACTTTGCTTAATGAAACGTCTCCAGATGGCTGGCAACAAGCCAATCGCCCTGATTGGTGGCGGAACCGCCATGGTCGGAGACCCATCCGGACGTACTGACATGCGTCAGATGATGACACCGGAAACCATTCAGCACAACTGTGACTGCTTTAAGAAACAGATGAGCCGCTTTATTTCCATCCCGCTTAACTGCCGTTACCATCCGATGTAACTTTTTTCAGATTCTCGGTGGAAGCATTCTCTATGGATGAATGCTCCATGTAATGCAGTAGCTGTTTTAATTCCTCCGGCGGGTTTCCTTCCCTTCCTCTTGTATACAAGAATATCGTCTGTGCGCCATCCTCATACTCTAATTCCGGCACTTCGATACAACAATTTTGATAGTATACACCATACGATTCAGTCCAAAGGGTCATAAGTTGTAATAAAAATTACGATGACATTCCGAAGGCTCCCATAGGTATCCCCTGCTGTCAGATTCTGCGTCAATCTTCGCATGGTAAAAACGGACTCTCCGTGGCAATGATACAATCTCTTCTTTCCCGTCATTCTGGTCTGGTTCTATATCAAAGATTTCTCCGTTCTCTTCATCCAGATATACATCCAGACGAATGCCGTGAGTCTCTGTATTCTCTCCACAAAAGAAGCGCTGCGGCACTACCGTAAGCTTTCCTATCTGCCGACGCAGAATGCATTCCAAAATGTACCTCGCCGACTGTTCCCCGTATATTTTGTGGCTGGTCAGGCTGTTTACCAGAAAGTCATCCACCAGATTCAGTTCCTCTAAAGTTTTCATGTTTCCTCCTTTTCCCATAATACAAAGAAAAGCAGGATTACATATCCCATTTCCGATTCTGAAATTCCGCCTTTTATCCAATGCACTATGCGTTCGTAAATTGTAATTAGAATTTAAAAGCATAGAATTCATTGAATTGATACCAGAAATTTAGATTGGCTCCGCCGCCATTCGAAAATCAGAATATATGCTTTGTGTCAGCTGGTTATGCCAGTCATATAAGAAATAATCGTGAAGCAATGCACCCCGGATCAGCTGCTCCATTTCTACCTGAAGCTGATGTTCTTTTGCAAAAAGGTAACTTTCATATGCCACCTGAACACAATGCTCATATACCGTGGTGGTTCCATGCTGGATATGCTCCTTGGACTGCAAAATTCTGGTTTCTGCCTCAACCTGTTTTAATATATTCATGAAATAAGTATCTTTACTATAAGCTTCCATTTTCTTTAACTTTCTTACTTCTCATCTTATTCCATCTTAATCAATATCATGTATTACGTCAATGTCCGAATTCTTACGATTTCCTTAACCTGTAACCATGAGTGTTTTTTATAAATACCAGAAAGCTATAAAAACACCTTTTCACAGCTTATCATTGCCCGCTTTGGCTGCTTGGAATGCATGGAAAGCGCAACTGTTGCCATCTGGTCTGAATCATTTTTTAATAAGATGGTTGCCTGCTCGTCTGGACCAGTTGGTGATACCTTTCTCTGGCTCACAACCTCTTCCGGCTTTCATAAATTCATAATGGGTATTATGAGGTGTTGTAATATAAATAATATCCACTTCATCATCCACAAAAACTTCATCTATGGAATCATAGACCTTTGCAATGCTCTCATTTTTGCCATAATCTTATCATAAGAAAATGCATTTTATAAGAGGCTGCCACAGCCGGATTTTGGTAAAAAATCTATCCGGTGTAACAACCTCTTTTATGTCATATCTTTACTAAATTTACTTTATCAAATCGACGCAGTCCGGTTTTATCTGATACAATGCTTCTGTAAGACTTCCGTCTTCATTGCGGAAAACAACGGAAATCCGAAGTGTGGAAGCATCTTCTTTTCCATCGTTTCCTGACATGGTAATTGCATTGACGCTAAAATATTCATCCTCTGCAAGCCAGTTGGAAACTTCGCCGCTTCCGCCATTTGCAACATAATCTTCTTTTTCAATATACTGTGTTCCAAAATCTACCCAGCCATTTTCGTCCGGTGTAGCAGAAAATACCGGATAATCCTTTACGATTTCAAAATAATCCGATAAATTATCTGCTGTAATTCCATCCACGAAATCTCTGACCTGCTGATTCATATAGCCTGCTGCAGTTTTACTTTCTGCTCCGGTAATTACGCTGACTTCTGCTCTGCCGGCAGTTCCTTCCGTATCTGCTGCCTCAGCTCCTGCCGCAGCTTCTTCAAGCTTCTTAAGGTACTCCTCCGCTGCCGCCGAGTCTGCCTTAGTGGTATCTAATGGCAGGGTGAAAAGTGCAATTGTGCCAGCATAGTCTTCCACTTTACGGTAAAAGCCACTTTCATTGTCCATTCGAAATGCAGCCGTTTCGCTCCCGAAGCTGTCCACAATTCCCAACTGTACACCGCGGTCTGCAAATATTTCCAAATCATCACATTCTATCAGCTCATAAAGAACTCCATCTTTACAGAACCAGGTAAGTGTCTCATCCATGGTTGCTGCATTGGCATCCAAAACAGACACGCCATTGATTAACGGTGCCACAAAAAATTACGGTATTCCATATCGGTTCCATCACTTTTGCAATTGCAACAGCTGCATAAGTATGTGATTTGCTGACATTTTCCCGAGTTTCCTGTGGTACACAAAGCTTTAATTTTTCTCCGGACACCAGTCCTAATAAGGTAATATCATAGCCATTGCTCTGCTGCGTCTCATTGACGCTTACCGCATCCTCTCCGGCAAATGCCCGGCTCAATGCTCCATTGTCCGCTACTTCATCCGCAATCTGTGACGGACTTAGGAAATGATACGCTGCATAGGCACTGCTGCCACCTAACAACAATATGGCGCAGGCACTTGCTGCGATTAATTTACGTGTTGGATGAAATTTTCTATTATGATTCATATTGACCTCCAAAGAAATATGTCCGGAGGCATGCAAAGAAGAAAAAGCCTGTTTATATCTTTCTTTATCTGTCATTTTCCCATTCCTCCTTTAATACATTTCTGAGCAGTCTGCGACCACGCGTCAACCTGACCTTCACGTTGCTTTCTGTCACATTCATAATCTTCGCGATTTCCCGGATGGTGTAATCCTCATAATAAAATAAATGTATGACGATTCGATACTTCTCTGGAAGCTTCATGACTTCTGTAAACAGTGTCTGGGCTTCTGGTGTCTCAAACGTCAGTGTCTCCATATATTCTTCTAACGGCACACCCTTCTGCCGCCAGAAAGAAAGATTGATATTCTTTGCTTTATTGATTGCCACCCGAATGAGCCATGCTCTGATATGCTGCTCATTTTCAAATTGTCTGTTGGTTGTATGATATTGAAGAAAAGTATCCTGCACCACATCATCGGCATCTGCTGCATTTTTACAGACATTGAAAGCCGCTGCAAATAAATGGTCTTTATACTTTTCCACTAATACCTCAGTTGCTATTCTCATGAGTGATCCCTCATATTTCTTTTCTGTTTAAAAAGGCCTTTCACTATATATACAAGTGAGGATGGGAAAAGGTTACAAAAAAAAGAGCTGACCGACCCAACCTCTGACTGTGCCACAGCTCTTTTTATTGTCCAAATCTTTTTATAAATTATAACATATTCCTTTGAAGCAGTTCTTCTATTTCACTCTTTTTTGGTATTGCACGGATAACACCTTTTCTGGTTGTCACTATAGCTGCCGCTGCATTTGCCAGCTTTAAAAGTTCCTCCAACTGCTTTTCTGTCAAATTATTAAAATCATGTTCCAGAAGATAATTCAGCACACTTCCCGTAAACGTATCTCCTGCACCTGTTGTCTCGATTGTCTTTACAGAAAATCCACTACATTCCACACGCATTCCCTTATAATAAGCGCGGCTTCCTTCTTTTCCCATTGTTAAAAGAATAAGTGGTATCTGATATTTTTCCTGAAGGCATCTGATTCCCTCATCATAATCTTCTTTTCCAGTAACAAACTGAATCTCATTATCGGAGATTTTCAATATATCACATTGACTAAATCCATAATTCATCTGTTCTTTGGCTAATTCTAATGAACTCCACAAAGGTTCCCTTAAATTTGGATCAAATGAAATGAGTGCTCCACTCTCCTTTGCCGCTTTAACCGCTTTCTTTGTTGCAGCTCTTACACTATCCTGTGTCATAGATAACGTTCCAAAATGGAAAATTTTTGCCTGGGAAATAAATGTTGTATTAATTTCACCTTCTGTCAGCATCATATCAGCACCCGGATTACGATAAAAAGAGAACTCACGGTCACCATCCGGAAATGTATGTACAAATGCAAGTGTTGTATTTACAGTACTGTCTGTAAAAAAGATTGGAGGTATCAATTCCAATATCATTTAACGTATTTCGAAGCAATTTTCCAAACTGGTCTTTTCCAACTTTGCCAATAAATGCTGTTTTCTTTCCCATTTCATTTAACATTGCCAGAACATTACATGGCGCGCCACCAGGGCATGCTTCAAACAAATCATTCCCTGTTCACTCTGTCCATTCATCGTAAAATCAATTAATAATTCTCCCAATGCAATAACATCAAAGCTCTTTTTCATTTTACGATTCCTCCTATATTTCTTCCTTTTGTTTTTATAGAAATGAAACCAGTTCTTTTCCGAACTGGTTTATCATTTCCTTTTCTTCTATATCATCATACCATGAAATGAAATTCATTTTTTCACGGTTCAATTCCATACACTTCTACATTTTCCAGCACAACACTGCCTTCTACTGCCTGAAAATATATTTTATTTTGTTCATTTCCCGCAAATACATTCATAGAATGATTATTTTGATAATTATCAGTAAATAATTCTAAGGAACTTTGATAAGATAAAATATGAACATCTAATACATCTTTTTCTTTTAAAAAAAGAGTATACTGTGTGATATCCCTTTACTCCATCCATCTGCCTTATTACGATTTACTTTTAATTCTCCATTCTTCAAATCAAATATACAAACTGTTTGATTTATTTCATCGCATCTTAATTTTACAAGTAATTGCTGTGCATTGCTCGCTCGTAAATTTATATTAAATTTCAGCTCAAATGCTATTCCATCATCTGATTTTAACTCTTGTTGCGAATCACAAATCACCAACTTGTCCTGAACATATTTACCGGTTTTTTTTCTATATTTTTTAACTCCCGTATCGGAACAAAACTCAATCTTCCACTTTTGGTCATATTAACTTCGCGCGGAAAATTAAAGAATCCGCACCAGTCTTCCCTGTAAGTCGGTCCCCAGTCTTTAAAAAACGGCATCCATTCCCATTCATTTGCCCATGCAACCATAATTCTTCTTCCATCAGGTGCCTGAAATGATTGTGGTGCATAATAATCAAAACCCCAATCAATTTCTCCTGAAACATCATAATCAAACTTGCCGGTATCATAATCAAACGAACCGGTTAAATACACACAAGTCCTCTCTCCTGCACCAATAGGTGAAAAAGTTAAAACATACCGGGTTCCTATACGAAAGAAATCAGGACATTCCCACATGGTTCCCCATTCTCCCCTGCTTTCTGCTAATACATTTATAAATGTCCAATGTATCAAATCTTCTGAGCGATACAATAACGCCTGTCCTTTTTGATTTTTTGAAGCTCCGCATACCATATAATAGCTTTCTTCGTGTTTCCATACCTTGGGATCCCGGAAGGAATCTGACGAAATCCCTTCCGGTGCTGTTAAAACTGGATTTTTTTCATATTTTTCAAAATGAATACCATCTTCACTATAAGCAACACACTGTGTCTGGACAAATCCATTTCCATGATTCGTTGCTGCTGTGTATATTAAATATAGCTTTCCGTCCAATTCAATTGCACTTCCGGAAAAACATCCACCCTTCAAATGATCTTCATAAGGTTCACTTGGTGCTAATGCAACCGGAAGATACTCCCAATGAATCAAATCATCACTGACAGCATGTCCCCAGTGCATATTTTCCCAAAAACTCTGATATGGATTATACTGATAGAAAAATGATACTTTCCTTTGAAATATATCAATCCATTTGGATCATTAATCCATCCCGTTTCTGCCATAAAGTGGTATTTCTGCCTCATTTTTCCCTGTGAAACTTTTTTTCTTTATTCTGATTAATTACTATTTGTGCCCGTTCAATTTCCTGAAGCATTTTTTCCTTTGACATCAATTGACCTTTCTGCTCCCTTTTCTATCTTGGCATTTTTTTCTTTCTCAGGAAGCTTTGAAAAAACATTATGTGGTTCCTTCTGATACCAGTATGCAACACTTGACAAATCATCCTGACGTTCAAATAAACCTTTATGTCCAACACCAATCTGTTGCACAGTAACCTTAAGCTCCTCATCAAAAAATACTGGATCCATGACATGCCAGCGATAAAAACCGCGCATTGGTGGACAATCATCATTATGATATAAATTATTTACCAGATCATCATGCCTTGAATAATATGGATATCCAAGAAAAGGAGTTGTATATGTCTGTCTATCTATCGTTTTTCCGTTTTCATGTCTGGCAAAACTCCAGGAACCTCCAAAATAATCTTCCATTCCGGTTCCACAGATTGTTGGATATTGTTCATCTCCATCAATATAAAACTTTACTTCTCCTTCACCCCACCAATATCTTTGAAGTGTAGACAATGCTATATATGTACCGATATAATGACCACTACCTTTTATTCCATCTGCAATAACATAATCTTTTCCCAGCTCGGTAAGAGCTTCTCTCCTCCAGCTTGCGTGAAAATATTCCGTTTCTTCTGGCAGATAATTGTATAAATTATAATCAATCTGATAAAAAAAAGCCGGAATTGCATTTGCATGCTGATTTTCTAATGTAATAACTGCTCTCTTTTTAAATGGCATCTGAATATAAGAATTTAACCCTCTGGATGGGACAACTGTTATAAGACTGGAATTAATATAACACTCTTTTCCAAATCCACAACAGAAAAAATCCCCTAACGGTGCTTCTACGGATGGATTTTCCTCGCCATCCCAATACATTCTGAGAACCAGGTCCCTAAGAACGAAGCAATCTCCTTCTGACGTTTTATTATCCGTTGTTATCCATATATGATGAATAATTCCCGGACCATCTATTTCTCCTAAAACGACCGTCTCTCCCGGCTGGATATCATTCAAACAAGGACTGCCTTTTCTTGATTTTCCGAGACCGCTGGCTGCCATACCACCTTTTCCCTTTTCTCCCGTCCTGTTTTCAGCATTAATCGCCCTGCTTTTTCCATGTGTCAGATAGGGAAGCATTGCTGCTGTTCCTGGCAGCATAATCATATTTTTATCCATTTTATACCTTATCCTTTCGTTGCACCCATAGTCATTCCAGCTGTTACCCATTTATTTAATGCAAAATAGATTACCAGTGGAGGAAGAATTGAAATTGCTATTGCAGCAAATGTTGAACCCCAGTCCACATTTCCAAATGCTCCGACATAATCTTTTAATCCCATTGCCACTGTCTTGGCTGAAGTATCACTAATAAATGTATTTGCAAAAAAATAAAGTCATTCCAAATCAGAATACTATACATGGAAGCAATTGTAATAACGGTATTTCTTGCTAATGGGAACACAATCTGAATAAAAGTCCGAAGCGGTGAACACCCATCAACAACCGCTGCCTCTATCAATTCATTCGGAACAAATTCGTAAAAACTTACAAACATCATAACTGATAAAGGTAATGCAAATCATACCTGTGGTAATATTAAAGAAAAACTTGTATTTAAAATACCTAGTTTACTATAAAAAATAAATAATGGTATTAATGTAATCTGTACTGGAACCATAATTCCAAATGTAAAGAAAGAATAAATTGTTTTTGTTCCTCTTACTTTAAATTTTGACAATGCATATCCTGCAGTAGAACTTAATACTACAATCAGAATCAGCGAAATAACGGTCACCTTTAAACTATTCCACATATACATACCGATTTTACCATCTGATAAAACCTTAGAAAAATTTTCCAGCGTAATACTCTTTGGAAATGCAAATGGAGCTGCTGACAACTCTACGGTTGGTTTCACACTTGCAACAAACAACCATATGACCGGATATATCTGAATGATTAAGAAGAGAATAATCAATACTGCAAATATTATTTTTATTATTTTTTTCTTCAATGATTTCCCCTCCTATTCCTTCTGATGCGTTCTTTTTCAATTTTTTTTTTTCTTCTTTTTGTTCCTTTGAAGTAAAAATTTTTCTTAAAATATAAACAACTAAAATACTTTCAATAATAATAAACACCGCTAAAGTACTGCCATAACCATACTGGTTACTTGAAAACGCCTTTTTATACATATATGTAGACATTAATTCGCTGGCATTTCCCGGTCCACCACTTGTCAATAAAAATGGAATATCAAATCCTCTTCATGCTCCTGTCAAACACATCGTCAAAGTCAGAAGTATAATATCTTTTATCAATGGCATTTTAATTTTAAATAATATCTGCATTTCAGAAGCGCCATCTATTTTGGCAGCCTCATATACAGAAAGATCTAATGAAACCAGTGCAGCATAAAATATAACCATATACATTCCAGTAAATCTCCATCCTTCCGGTATGGATACAGCTGGTAATACAGTACTTACTTTCGCAAGCCAGGACGTTACCATTCCACCTAAACCTACTTTTTGTAATATCTGATTCAATAATCCCATAGGCTCTGTTGAGTACATACTTCTAAAAAGCTGTGTGATAGCAACTGTTGTAATAATACATGGTACATAATACAACGTTTTAACCAGTGTCACATGCTTTGTCATATATGTCAGCAATATTGCAAAAAACAGTCCAATTAATAATTGCATGGAAACTACAATAACAAGGTAAATCAGATTGTTAAAAAATGCCTTATAAAAAACTTCGTCGTGAAACATAGTCACATAATTTTGCAATCCGACAAACTGCTTTTTTTCCTATTCCTCCCCATTTCATAAAACTTAATCGAATAGACTCTTCTATTGGATAAAATACTGCCAAAATATAGAACAATAATCCTGGAAGTAAAAAATGCCAGAAAGGCTTTTTGTTTCTTATAACGCCCATTATAACTCCTTCCTTTTCATTTATATAAATCTGTTACGAGATATGTATTACCAATCATGATAATACATATCTCGATATGTCATTTACTTATTTTGCATTTTCTGCAATGGAATCATCTACTAACTTACAGAATTCATCTACAGATAAATCACCGGATGCCAGCAATAATAAATTATCCTGTATAACGGTATTGGTATTGGAATCAAGGTATGTATCCCAAGGCTTCAGGAAGTTTTCACCTGTAGACTGCATATCTTCCTGAATTTTCAGATAAAGATCTGAGTATTCAACATCATCCGGTAAATCCGTTTTAATCGGAGACATCTGCTGTTTTGCAGCATATAATTTTCCATAATTTTCAATAACATATAATACGAAGTCTTTCGTCTTTTCATCAAATGTTTCTGCATTAAAAGCCATACCAATTCCAGAATTTATACAAAATTCATTTGGCTGTGTTTTTGCACCTTCAATAGTAGGAAGATAAAAATAATCAATTTTACCCTGCTCATATGCATCCTGCATAGCGCCGATTTCCCAGTCACCAATATAATACATTGCAGATTTTCCATCTAAAAACATTGATTGTGCTGTTGCATAGTCTGTTGCAGCAAATCCATCATTAAAATACTGACCCATTTCTTTCATAAATTCTGCTGCTTCTCTTCCGGTTTCACTGTCCATTTTCTCTTTTCCATCTCTTAAATTAATGATAAAATCATTTCCGGTTTCTCTAAATGGAAGCATTGCTAAGTATCTCTGTACCGGTACCATCTGTCAACACCATCTACCGAAATCGGTGTAATTCCATTATCTTTTAAGGTTTTACATACATTCAGCCACTCATCCATGGTAGTTGGTGGTGTCAGATTATACTGTTCAAAAATTTCTTTGTTATACCATGTCATTTCCACATGATATTCTAATGGTAAAGTATACATGGAACCATCTGTAAATTCCTGATATTTTAATGCAATCGGATAGAAATCATCATATCTGTCATTATCTTTTAAAAATTGTTTTACATCTACTAACATTCCTGCATCTACCAGCTCCTGACAATATGGATCGGCATCAATATCAATTATATCCGGCAATTAATGTCTTTAATTTCTGTAAATAGGAAGGTCTGTCCGCTGTTGTTTCAAATTCAATTTTCCACTTTCCGCCTTTTTCTTTACTGTACTGATCTGCAATTTCATGCATTACCTGATCTATTTCACCATCCACAGGTCTTGATGTCATCCACGTAACAGTTACCACATCATCATCATTTTTGCTTCTTTTTTGTAGAACCACAGCCTGCAATCAACCCTGTTACCATTGTTGCTAACAATAAAATACTCATCATTCTCTTTTTTCATTTTAATCCCTCTCTTTTCGTGTTTTTATCACAAAATTGTTTAATTCCACTTCTCCCTGTACCACATAAACACCGGCATAGCCACCTTTGTGATCATACATTCTGGTAGATAATACAATTTCATCATTAATATACACAATACAGATATCATCTTCTCTTATTATCAGTAAATGATATTCATCTGCATCCGGAAGCCTTCTGGATGTTTCTATCTGGTATGGTACATCACCTTTTATCTGCCACTGATAGATTCCCTTTTCTGAACGTGGCCACATATCCCATGCTACTTCCTTTTTCCGTTGATTCATTCTTAAAAATAACCCTTTTCCATTTCAGAATCAACATGTAACGCTATTCCGAATTCATGTCCCCGCTTCACACAGACATCCATTTCAATCGAAAAGCAATCTTCCGGAATTTCATAGACACCGGAGCCTAAGGTATCACTTATTACATGAATTCCTTTTTTCTGTCTTTGTTATCCGGCTATTATAGCCTGCTGCTGGTTTCAAATCCTGTACTTCATCATAGAACTCTTTCACACCTGGAATAACCCGGACTTTTCATGTTCCATCTTCCGGATTCTGAATCAATTCATGGAACACCATTGTTCCACCCCATTCCCATGGTCCAAAATCTTTATTTCCATATTTGCTTGCAATCCATCCAAATGCAAATCTTCGCTGTCCATCTGATGCGGTTTTGATTGCATAATCTGATCTGGTGTCAAAGACATCATCTTCAGGAATTTCCCATGGTCCGTTTGGACTTTTTGAAATTCTATAATGTGTAGTAAATTGATCCGAAAAAGTGGAGAAAACCAGATACCAGTAATTTCCCATCTTGAAAATTTCAGGACATTCCATGGTGATATACATGCCAGGGGCATAAAACGGTTTTTCATAGGTCCATTGTTTCAAATCCTTTGACTTACACAATGCAATACAGCCTCCCCTTAATTCACCTCCTCCTTTAATTCTTGAAGCCAGAAGCATGTCATAACATTCATCTTCTTCGTTCCAGTATACAAATGGATCCCGCCAGTCAAATTCTTCATATTGCTTTCCATCAGAATCAAACAAAAATTCTTCTACTGTATTAAGATGTTCTAAATCTGTTCCTACTGCCTGCATTACAGACTGTACACTTTTTTCCATTAATTTTTATATCTTCATTATACGCAGTAAAAAATGCATGATAAAGATTTTCTTTGTCTTTTATTACGGAACCAGTGTAAGCATTCTTATTTGGCTTGTCATCTCCTCCTCTCTTGATTGCTTCCCCTTTGTATTCCACATTTACAAAGTCTTTTGTTGTTACAAGATGCCAGGTAGTTTCTTCTGCATACTCCTTGTCTCTGATTCTTGGATCATGCAGATAATAACCATAAAAAGTTCCATTTTCATAATATGGTATTAAATCTCCAACCCATGCATCTTTTGGTCTGTACAATAATTTTTTCATACGCACCTCTCTTTGCACTATTTGCACGTTTTTTTCGTTCTTTTTATGCTTAAATTGTAGCATATGCACTATTTATTTTCAACATAGCTTTCTCAATTTTATCATTTTCTATTTTTTTACATAATAAAAAACTGTTGTTTTATACATGTTATACATCTTTTCATTGTTATTTTGTGCATTTCGTGCATTTTTATTTTTCGCACATTTTCTTCTTCCTTTATTTTTAATAAAGTGTTACAATAAATCTGGAGGTAGAAGTATGAAATGCACGATTAAACAATTAGCCGAAGAATTAAACTTATCCAGAAATACTGTTGCTAAAGCTTTAAAAACAGTAATGAAGTTTCTTCGAAAACAAAGCAGCGGGTTTTAAATAAAGCCAGAGAACTGAATTACAATAACATAAACAAAGAACTTTTTTCCGAATCGGGAGATGTTACTTCTCCATCTAATGTGAATAATGGTTCTATCCTGTTTCTTACCAAAACCTATGCACCAGACTCTGAATTCTGGACTGCGGTTTTAACAGGTATTGAATCCATCTTATCTAATGCACATTATCATCTTGTAATTGGAATCATGTCTGAAAGTGATTTGAAAAAATGGATTTTCCTACTGCATTAAAAGATCCTTCCATTAAAGGTATTATTCTAGTGGAAATTTGTGATGGGGCTATCTGCAATGCATTGTTACAACATAATCTTCCAATTATTACTGTTGATTTACCAAAGGATTATAATCCTGTTTTAGATATGATAGATATTGTTACTATGGAGAACAAAAAAAATATTCACCGGATTGTAAATTATTTAATTTCCAAGGGTGCCGAGCGTTTTGCCTTTGTTGGAGATATTTATTCCGCAAATGTAGGACGAGGTTTTCAGGAACGTTTTGATGCATTACAAGAATGTCTTTCTGATAATCACCTGGAACTAGACCGGAAACATTGCTTATTAACAGAAACTTCTGATGAATTTCAGGACTTTCAAACAGTCGTTAAAAAATTACAAAAGATGGCTTCTGTTCCGGATGTATTTATTTGCGGGAATGACCGTATAGCAATCCAATTAATATATGCTCTTCAATTTTGGGGTTATCAGATTCCAAAAGATGTAAGTGTAGTAGGATTTGATGATATTCCTGCTTCCGAAAGGATTACACCTTCTCTCACTACAATACAGACTCCAAAAAAATACCTTGGTATTGCTGCAGCCCGCCAGATGTTAGAGCGGATACAATATCCAAACTCTCCTCATTCATATATGAAATATGAAACGAAACTTATTATCCGGGATTCCACAATATAGAATTAATTTTGAAAGGATATTATACTATGGAAAACTTCTTTTCACTTGATGGTAAATTTTTTCGATTTATCAACAAATTTACCAGTTTAATTGCTTTAAATTTTTTATTCATTATTACATCCCTTCCTATCATTACAATCGGGGTATCCTTTTACGCCCTTTATCAAACAAATTTAAAACTTTCACAAAATACAGAATCCTATATTGCAAGAACTTATTTTTTCTTTTGGAGAAAAAATTTAAAGCAGAATATTCTTCTTTGGCTACCTGTAATGATTTTATTTATATTTTGTCTGATTAACTTATACATTTTACCTTTTATGCCAGAAACCTTTTTCAGGTCTCTCACTCTCTGTATACAATTTCTTATTTTGTTGTTATTGCAGGGATTTCTTATTTATGCATTTTTTCTTCCGGATCAATACAGAACTACTTTAAAACATACCGTAAAAAATGCAGTTATATTGACTTTTAAATATCTTCCAGCTACTTTTTTATGTATTTGCATAAATGCACTACCAGTTTCTATTCCTATATTGTTACCAAAAATAACCGGATATGTGTTAGCAGCTTTTATTATAATAGGCTTTTCCGGGATTTCATTTCTGCATACTTTCATATTACAACTACTATTAAAAAAAGAGAACCTCTTCGGTTCTCTTTAAAAAGGCGTCTGCCGGATTTGAACCGGCGATAAGGGTGTTGCAGACCCGTGCCTTACCACTTGGCTAAGACGCCACATATTTAATTGTGTCAATTCACACTCATATAGTTTACCAAAGCTGTGCGTATCCGTCAAGAGAGAATTCACAGTTTTTTTCTCCTGCATTTTACCTCTTTTTTGCTTATTCTTTCCTGAATCCATTTGCTTTTTTTTTTTCTCATAAGAACAGTATACTTATATATTGTAAAATATTAAACCATTTCAGGAGGAACAAATATAATGGAAAAAGGTAAATTAGGTATCAGATTATCATTTTATGCAGTAGCAGCTTTTATCCTTGCATTCTTAGGATACAGCACCGTTCTTGCATTACTGGCTGGCTTTGTTCTCATTGTTGAGAAAAATGAGTGGGCTTCCCGTCAGGTAATTCAGGCATTTTTCTTATGTATCTTTGCAGATATCGTAAATGGTATTTTAAACATTTTCGATTTCTTATACCAGATACCTCTTATGGGTTCTGTATGGGGAACAGCAATTTCTGTCATTGATGGTATTGTAAGCCTTGTAGTTCTGATTTTCTGTATCATGGCTCTTGTAAACACAGCCAAAGGAAACGAAGCAAACGTTCCTGGATTAAACGGACTTGCAAACTGGGCTTACGGCATTGTAGCTCCAAAGGTAAATCAGGCACAGCAGGCTTATTATGGACAGCAGCAGTTTAACGGACAGCAGCAGTTTAATGGACAGCAGCAGTTCAACGGACAGCCACAGTTCAATGGACAGTCACAGCAGTTCAATGGTCAGCAGCAGTATCAGCAGCCAGAACAGCAGAATCCAAATCAGCCACAGTAGAATTATTACATAGCGAAAAAGTTTAAGCGCAGAGCATTCATTGCCCTGCGCTTTTTTTCTTATGCAGTTCTTCAAAAGATTATAAGGAAATCATCAGATAACGGATAACAAAGAGTGCGGATAATACCACGGTGATAATGTTTAACTCCTTGAACTTTCCGGTAAAGATTTTAATTAATGTATAAGCAATCAATCCAACAGCAATTCCGTTTGCGATGGAGTAGGTAAGCGGCATCATGATTAATGCCAAGTATGCCGGAATTGCTTCAGATACATCATCAAATTCCATATCTTTGATGGCACTTAACAAAAGACCGCCTACGAAGATTAATGCCGGTGCTGTTGCACAGGATGGGATGATGCTTACAAACGGAGCAAAGATGATTGCTGCTAAGAACATGATTGCTGTAAATACAGAAGTCAGTCCGGTTCTTCCTCCTACACTGATTCCGGAGATACATTCACCATAAGTGGTAACGGTGGAAGTACCAAATATAGAACCGCCAACCGTTGCGATTGCATCACAGAGAAGGCTCTTCTTTGCATTTGGAATATTTCCATCTTCATCTAACATATTTGCGGATTTTGCAGTTCCGATTAAAGTTCCGATGGTATCAAACATGTCAACCATGGAGAAGGTGATAATCAGCATGATTAAAGTTAAAATTGCCTGTCCTACCGAGCTTCCCATAAATAATTCCCGGAAACCGCGGAAGCATGCGAATAAGGAAACATCTGCGAAATCTTTTACCTGGGCACCGAAGTTAATCTGAAACCATCAAATACCGTATTTCCGGTGAAAATTCCAAGAATAGTTACTACAAAAATACTGATTAAAATAGAACCGGTTACTTTTTTCTTATAAAGAACGGTGGTAAGTACGATTCCAAAGAAGGCTAAAATTGCGCCCCAGCAAGCCACCGGATTTTCAGAGAAAGTAGAGAAATCCACCAAAGATACCATGGTGCTTTCATTTCCTACAATAAGACCGGCATCCTGGAAGCCGATAAATGCAAGGAATAATCCGATACCCACTGATATGGCAACTTTTATATTTTTCGGAATTGCCATTACAATTTTTTCCCGGAAGGAACATAAAGTAATCAGAATAAATAATGCACCGGAAATGAATACCATTGCCAGTGATGCTTCATAGGAATAACCCATGCCAAGCATTACGGTGTAAGTAAAGAATGCGTTCATTCCCATACCAGGTGCCTGGGCAAACGGCAATTTGGCAAGAACTCCCATTAAGAAGGTTCCTAAAAATGCGGACAGACAGGTGGCAAAAAAATACGCCATTGAATACCTTATCATACATATCGGTTCCTTCAAAAGGTGTGGCAAGCATTGCCGGATTTACCATGATGATGTAAGCCATGGTAACAAATGTTGTGATACCTGCAATAAACTCGATTTTTACGCTGGTACCATTTTCTTTCAGTTTGAAAAACTTTTCCATAATAAACGTCCTTTCTTTTTGTTTTATCTAAACCAGTTCACAAACTGGAATAAATCGATTATTTATAATATCCAATAATCCCCGGTTGGTAATTGCCATCTCCGGAATAACAGCAAGGGAAATCTGAAGACTCATAGTGAGGATTGGATTCTTAAGAATACAGCCATGTTCCCACAAATCAGCTAAAAGTCTATCTGTTTCCTTTACAAATACATCCATTGGCTTCTGACTTAAAATGCCAAGTACCGGAAGTCCCACAAATTGTTTCTCTTCTCCATCCCTTACATAAGAAAGACCACCCTGTTTTGCAATGACCTGATTAAATGCCAGCGTCATATCCGAAAGAGAAGTTCCAAATGCAATCAGATTCTGGGTATCCTGTCCTACCGAACCGGCAAATGCTCCCTGCAGTGCTCCTGCCTGGCTGATGATACCGATTCCGATGGAACCATCTTTCCGGTAGCGGTCTACTACTGCACAATACATTAAGTCATCCTCTAAAATGAGTGCACCGTTCTTTACCGGAAGCTTTCTCTCTTCGTGAATTGTCTCTAAGGTTCTGTCCACGATTTTTACAATATTGACTTTTACTTCGCCATCTATGCAGCCTTCCGGCAATGGAATCGTAAGTTCTCCTTCTTTTAAATCATCCCGCTTTATGGAATGGATCACTTCTTTCGGATAATCCATTCGCGGATAAGAAGCCTTTGCAATTTCTCCGTTTACAATAACATCCTGCACCTTAAAGTCTGTTAAATTCTTCACAAGTATCATGTCTGCACGATATCCTTCTGCAATACCTCTGTCCTTTAAGCCATAGGCTGCTGCCGGATAAACCGTAGCAAGTTTGATTGCCTGAAGCGGCTCCACACCTTCTTCCACAATCTGCGCCAGTGCATAGTTCATATGTCCATGCTCTGCCATATCTTTTGCTGTAATACAGCCATCGGTAGAAAGTAAAATATGGTCGCTGTCTCCTGCTTTATCTAAGAATTCTTTTGCACTTGCAGGCTCTTTTAAGGAGCCACGGCGGATAATGACATACATTCCTTTCCTGAATTTTTCTAACATTTCCTCCACCGTTACACTCTCATGATCAGAGCTTACGCCTGCTGCAATATAGGTATCTAAGTCAGCTCCCAATACACCCGGCGCATGTCCGTCTATTTTTAAACCTTTTTCTTTTCCATAATCTAAGATTTCTTTTAAAGAAGCTTCCTTTGCAATGACCCGGTTATAATCCATGGCTTCTGCAATTCCATACATGCCATATTCTTCCACCATCACTTTGACATCGGAAAGCATCACCTGTCCATAACAGTCTTCATATCCCGGTGCTGACGGAACACAGGGAGAAGCCATCCAGACCGGTGTAAGATCTGTCTCCTTCATCTCTTCCATCAGATATTTTGCACCTTTATGTCCTAAGACATTTACTGCATCATGAGGGTCTAAGACTGCTGCTGTGGTTCCGTTTTGCATCAGTGCCTCTGCAAAAGATGCACTGCTTAACATGCTAAGCTCCACATGGGTATGGGCGTCAATTAATCCCGGCAGGGCAGTAAGCCCTTCCCCATTGATTACCGTAAGATGCTCCTTTTCTTCTATTTCACTGGCATCAATATGCTCTGCAGTTTTCTCAAAACGACCATTTCTGATATAAATATCCCCGGTTTTTATCTTATCTTCCAACACATCTGCAATCGCAACATTCTTAATCAACAGGCTCATAGGATTCTTTTCCTTTCTGAAACAATGGTAGTTTCTGTAAAAATGTGATATCTGTCCGCTCTGCCGCTTTTCCCTCTGCCAGAATTGCAAGCCTGCTGCAAACCTCTCCTCCGGCTTTCTGCACCAGACGCTCTGCCGCAGCCAGGGATTCTCCTTTTGAAATCACATCATCCACAATTGCAACTTTCTTTCCCTTTAACTTCTCTGCATCCGTTTCATCCAGAAAAATGTCCTGATTTCCCTCTGTTGTAATGGAATGCACCGCATCCTGGATAAATGATTTCACATAGGACTTCACGCTTTTCGGACTACCACAAATTCCTTCATATGAAGCTGCTTTTAAATCTCGTACGCCAGGGCAATTCCCTTTGCTTCAATGGTCAGGATAATTTCCGCTCCATTGGCAAATGCCGCCAGTTCCTTTCCTGCTTTCTCAATCAGCTCTGTATCACTGATTACCACAAAACTTGCATACGCTGTTCCATCTGACAGTTTAACAAAAGGCAGTTCACGTTTCAGACCACATACTTCTAAATCATAATGTTCCATTTTATCTATATCCTCTTATACATCATTATATATCCGCCGGAGAATGTTCTGTCTCCTTCGGATGTATTGTAACTATGAAAAACACGAAAGGTACAACACGTCCCCGTATTGCACCTTTGCTTTACATACATTTGCATTATAATAGAAATCGTATTATAATAAAAATACTATTTTTACTTGGTTTCTATAATATTTTTATTATATTGTGTGGAGGGGAATTGTAAAGAAAAATATTTTATTTCAATATAATTAGCCGGTTATGCAGGAAGATTATTTTATCTGATATGAAATGTCTGCAGTTCTTAGTTACATGTTTTTCTTGATAATAAACTGTCTTTCCATTGCTTTGAGAGGATAACTGCTCTGTCCGCCGAGTACGGATGCTGAATAATGTCTGCAAGGGGCACTAAGAATTTCGACCTATAACTGAATAAGCCTGGCAACCGGCGCAAATTCACATCCATGTTCATCTGCGCCTCGCTGGCACTTCCCTGTGCCAGCGTTGCCGGATGCCAGACGAAATTTCAAGTGCCCCTAACAGCCCTTAAAATGCATCCGTACTTCGGCGAACCGGGCAGTTATCATGTCAAACATTGGAAATCTTACATTTTTTTACAATCCCTCCACAAACCACATAAATTATATTTTCAAATGATTCCTACAAAACAAAAGAGGTATTTTATTATGACATTAGACTCCTACCGTAACTTTGTAACCATTGTAGATTGCGGCAGTATCGTAGCGGCTGCCAATAAGCTTCTGATTGCACAGCCTTCTTTGAGTAACCAGCTAAAAAATATCGAGAAAACCTATGGTGCGAAGCTTCTTCTCCGGGGAAACCGTTCTTTAGAGCTGACGGATGCAGGAAGAATCTTTTACAAACGTGCCAAAGAGATTTGCATGATGGAAGAGGGCTTACGAAATGAATTGCTGAATCAGAAAGCCGGCTTCTCTGAACTGTTGAAGATTTCAATTCCAGCCGGTAACTCTCCTTATTTTCTGCACAAATTTTTTGATGCCTTTATCGCAAAGCACCCGAAAGTAAATTATGACTTTTATGAGATTCCAAGCGAATTTGTTATTCCGAATGTCTTAAAAGGAATTACAGAGATTGGGCTGATTCGCTCTGCCGCACCCGGACATGGTGCGCTTACACTTTATCCCTATGAAAGAGAGGATATTGTTGCACTGTTTCCAAAAGACCATCCCCTGGCTAAAATCAAAGGAAAGCTTTCTGTCCCGAACCTTGCCAACTACCCGCTGGCAATTCCTTTTGACTGTCTGGATATTGTTTATGCTTCTTTTGGACACTATCTTCTTTCACCAAATGTTTCCATGATTACTTCTCCGAAAACCACTGCCATTGAGTGGGCACGATCTTTTGGAAGTGTAGCCTTAGTCTCCCTGACGAAAGAAGATATGCGGGAAATTAAGGATATGTGTATCAAATATATTTCCGATGAAAATCTTTATATTATGAGTGCTTTTATTATCAGCAAAGACCGGCACCTTTCGAGATTGCGAAGGAATTTTTGCAGGTGCATGGAATTGAAGTTTCTTAAGCTGCTCGTTAACTACGAGAAACACGCTTTGCGAGTTTCTCGAGTTATCGCGGTGCTCGCCAAATCTGCATGCAAGCATGCGATTTTTTCTCGCTACTCGCGTAAAAAAAAGAGAATCTATAAAAGATTCTCTTGAAAGAGGCGACAACCAGATTCGAACTGGTGATAGAGGTGTTGCAGCCCCGTGCCTTACCACTTCGCTATGTCGCCATATTCTGTTGTAACACTTCCAGTATATGCAGTGGCACATTTTTTATGCCTCATATTCTGTTCGTGTAGTGACTCCGACGGGAATCGAACCCGTGTTACCGCCGTGAAAGGGCGATGTCTTAACCGCTTGACCACGGAGCCAGATACGTTCCAACGACCGTCAGAACGTGTTTTAGTATACCATAGAGTAGTGGTGATGTAAAGCGTTTTTAAGAATTATTCGTCATGATTTTACTCAAAATTATTCTCTTTAAGGGTACACTTCTTTTCTCTTTCTGTCGATCTTTTAAAATTTTCTTCTTGACATTACTGTCTTAGTGTATTATTGTAGTAATACAAATAAAGAAGGAGATATGTTTATGGAAACAATATTGCAAACAACGCATCTTTCCCGGCAATTCGGTAAGAAGATGGCTGTAAATAATGTAAATATGACCATTCACAAAGGTGATATTTACGTATTCATTGGAAAAAACGGTGCCGGAAAAACAACTTTCATGCGCCTTGTCTTAGGTACTGCTTTCCCTACCAAAGGAGAAATCAAATTATTTGGCGGCGAGCCTTTCGATAAAGCCAGACGCAAAATCGGTTCTTTAATCGAAGCACCTGGACTTTATAAAAACTGTACCGCCTATGAAAACTTAAAGCAGTTTTCCTTAATTTACGGTGGCACCGATGCAGAGATTAAGGAAATCCTTTCTCTGGTTGGGCTTGCTGATACCGGTAATAAAAAAAGCCGGCAAATTTTCCCTTGAATGCGCCAGCGTCTTGGTATTGCCATTGCACTTCTCGGCAATCCAGAGTTTTTAGTTTTAGATGAGCCGGTAAACGGTCTTGACCCTGCCGGAATGAAGGAAGTCCGTGATTTGATTTTAAAGCTGAATCATGAGAAAAATATTACAATTCTCATTTCCAGCCACTTATTAGATGAGCTGTCCAAAATCGTTACCAGATATGGAATTATCAACGACGGTATGCTGATTGAAGAAGTTACTGCTGCAGAATTGAATGAACGCTGCCAGCACAAACTGATTTTTACAGTAGATGATGTGCAGAAAACAGCCGCTATTTTTGCAGAAACTATTCCGGCAGAACAGATTCGCATTGCCGGCAATCAGGTGATTCTCTCCTCACATCTTGAGGAAGCCGCTGAATTAAACAAACGTCTGGTTCAACAGGACGTTGCGGTAAATAGTTTCTGGGTGCATGCAGAAGGACTTGAACAATACTTTATGAAACGGATAGGTGGTTAATATGGGACAATTATTTAGATTTGAATTACGAAAATTATTCCGTCAGAAGAGCTTTTACATCTGTGGCTGTGTGTTAATCGGATTAATTCTTCTGACCGCAGTAACATTAAATATGATTTACAGTTTATCACAGGGAAATATGGAAGCTGGCGGCGTAACCGTAAGTGCTTCTGACGATGGATTCCTTTATACCGGCATATATATGCTGGTTGGTGCAGTATCTTCCAGCAACTTTACGATTGTACTGGCTGTATTTCTTTCCCTCTTTGTATGCAGCGACTACACCAATGGCACTTTAAAAATATCATTGCAAGAGGCTACAGCCGCACCCGCATTTATGCGGTAAAATACATGGTATCCTTAGCTGCCACAACGGTTTATACCATTGTCTGCTGGCTTACCGGATTCCTTGCCGGCACTGCATTCTGGAAAGTTGGAAGCCTTTCCGGTACCACAGGAGATCTGGTTATCACCCTGCTTTTACAGCTTCTTGGTAACTTTGCATATACCTCCCTTTTCTTCCTGATTGCAGTTCTATTTAAGAAAACAGGCGGTTCCATCGCAGTTGGTATCATCGGTCCACTGGTTTTATCCATGATTATTTCACTGGCAGATACGCTGACACATAAAAAATCTTTTGATTTTGCTGATTACTGGCTGGATAACTGTATGGTTGAAACTGCAACAGACCTTATGGCTTCAAATATGATTACACGCTGCCTCGTTTGCTTTATTATCTATGCAGTGCTGTTCTATGTAATCAGTATCTTTGTAGGAAAACGCACTGAAGTGTAACTATAAGAAAAACTCCCGCAGACATGTCACCCCTATATCATGAGCTAAGTCAGTTCATAATATTATGACGTTATCTGTGGGCGTTTTTTTGTGCTATTTTTAACGCTATTCCTCAGTGATACTTATAGTGCTATTTCTTAACGTTACTTCTTAATGCTGCTTTTTAACGCTATTTCTTACACCTATGACAATTTCCATTTTTCATTTGCCCTGTAAGTTTGTTGCCTGTGTTCACCGTCATTATGTTTTCACTATCCCGGAAGAGCTTCGTGCTTATTTTCTCAAAGACAGATCTCTCTTAGATTGCTTATTCCATTCTGTCCGCGATGTTGTCCTTTGTATGTTTTCTAAAATGAACAAAACGGAAAACTGCACTATTTACCATTCGCTCTTTTGTCATGTCATATTTTATTTCTAGTTCATTATACATTATTTCTGACGATTTAAGGAATTTCCTGTAAAGTAAAAAACTCGATAGCAAAATCTGCTATCGAGCAATTAGCTCCCCGAGTAGGACTCGAACCTACGACAGCGCGGTTAACAGCCGCGTGCTCTACCAACTGAGCTATCGAGGATTATTAAGTTAAAGAATGACGTTCGCCTGAAATCAGGTAACGTCATTGTTAAAGGTACATACCTTCAAAACTTCATACAGATTGCTTTCCGAGTTGCTTTGGTCAAGCCCTCGACCGATTAGTAACAGTCAGCTCCACACGTTACCGTGCTTCCACCTCTGCCCTATCTACCTGATACTCTTTCAGGGGTCTTACTGTCTTATAGACAGGGACATCTCATCTTGGGGAGGCTTCACGCTTAGATGCCTTCAGCGTTTATCCCTTCCGGACTTGGCTACCCAGCTATGGATTTGGTATCCAGCTGATGCACCAGTGGTCCGTCCAGCCCGGTCCTCTCGTACTAAGGTACCAGCTCCCTCAGATATCCTACGCCCGCGCCGGATAGGGACCGAACTGTCTCACGACGTTCTGAACCCAGCTCGCGTACCGCTTTAATGGGCGAACAGCCCAACCCTTGGGACCTGCTACAGCCCCAGGATGCGATGAGCCGACATCGAGGTGCCAAACCACTCCGTCGATGTGAACTCTTGGGAGTGATAAGCCTGTTATCCCCAGGGTAGCTTTTATCCGTTGAGCGATGGCAATCCCACTTTATGCCACCGGATCACTAAGTCCTACTTTCGTACCTGCTCCACCCGTCGGTGTCGCAGTCAAGCTCCCTTCTGCCTTTGCACTCTTTAAATGGTTTCCGACCATTCTGAGGGAACCTTTGATCTCCTCCTATACCCTTTCGGAGGCGACCGCCCCAGTCAAACTCCCCTGCCTGGCATTGTCCCACCACTGGTTCACAGCGGCTGGTTAGAAACCCAATACTGCAAGGGTGGTATCCCAACAGCGACTCTGTTAAGACTGGCGTCCTAACTTCTTCGTCTCCCACCTATCCTGTACATGCAGTACCGAATCCCAGTACCAAACTGGAGTAAAGCTCCATGGGGTCTTTCCGTCCTGGCGCGGGTAGCCAGCATCTTCACTGGCACTTCAATTTCACCGGATGTATTGCCGAGACAGCGCTCAAATCATTACGCCTTTCGTGCGGGTCGGAACTTACCCGACAAGGAATTTCGCTACCTTAGGACCGTTATAGTTACGGTACCGCCGTTTACTGGGGCTTAAATTCAAAGCTTCGCTTGCGCTAACCTCTCCTCTTAACCTTCCAGCACCGGGCAGGCGTCAGCCCATATACTTCACCTTTCGGTTTTGCATAGACCTGTGTTTTTGCTAAACAGTTGCTTGAGCCTATTCTCTGCGGCCTGATTTCTCAGGCACCCCTTCTCCCGAAGTTACGGGGTCATTTTGCCGAGTTCCTTAACAATACTTCTTCCGTCGGTAGCTTTAGGATTCTCTCCTCATCCACCTGTGTCGGTTTACGGTACGGGCACATATGGCACAATAGCGGCTTTTCTCGGCAGCCGGTCCGCATGCTTCGCTACTCTGGTTCGCTCCACATCACAGCAAGGATTTTCGTGTGCGGATTTGCCAGCACACCATCCCCTCTGCTTGTACCAGTCTTTCCATTCCTGGCTCATGCTTTCCTTCTGCGTCCCCACAGTTCTGACCATATGTGGTACAGGAATCTAAACCTGTTGTCCATCGGATACGCCTCTCGGCCTCTCCTTAGGTCCCGACTTACCCAGGGCAGATCAGCTTTACCCTGGAATCCTTGGATATTCGGCCGGAAGGATTCTCACCTTCCTCTCGCTACTCATTCCGGCATTCTCTCTTCTTATCCCTCCACTGCTCCTTACCGGTACAGCTTCGTCGGTCTTAAGAATGCTCCTCTACCAATCATACTAGGTATGATTCCACAGCTTCGGTGTTGTGTTTCAGCCCCGGACATTTTCGGCGCAGGGACTCTCGACTAGTGAGCTGTTACGCACTCTTTGAATGAATGGCTGCTTCTGAGCCAACATCCTAGTTGTCTTTGAATCCCCACATCCTTTTCCACTTAACACACACTTTGGGACCTTAGCTGGTGGTCTGGGCTCTTTCCCTTTTGACTGTCCAACTTATCTCGTACAGTCTGACTCCCGTTCATCATCTTAATGGCATTCGGAGTTTGATATTCTTTGGTAAGCTTTGACGCCCCCGCGGAAATTCAGTGCTCTACCTCCACAAGACTAAAACGAGGCTAGCCCTAAAGCTATTTCGAGGAGAACCAGCTATCTCCGGGTTCGATTGGAATTTCTCCCTATCCACACCTCATCCCCACCCTTTTCAACGGATGTGTGTTCGGTCCTCCACCGCCTTTTACGGCAGCTTCAACCTGGACATGGATAGATCACCCGGTTTCGGGTCTACCCATACTGACTAAAGTGGCCCTATTAAGACTTGGTTTCCCTTCGGCTCCGCACCTTTAGTGCTTAACCTTGCCAGTACAGGTAACTCGCCGGACCGTTCTACAAAAAGTACGCGGTTGCACATATAAAGTGCTTCCACAGTTTGTAAACACATGGTTTCAGGTTCTCTTTCACTCCCCTCCCGGGGTCCTTTTCACCTTTCCTTCACAGTACTATGCGCTATCGGTCACTAAGTAGTATTTAGCCTTACGGGGTGGTCCCCGCTTATTCCATCAAGGTTTCTCGTGTCTCGATGTACTCTGGATACCGCCATGTCAGCTCTTCTTTCGCTTACGGGACTTTCACCCTCTCTGGTCTGCTTTCCCAAAACCGTTCCACTAGAATCACAGAATCAATTACGCGGTCCGAACCCCGGAGTGCACGCACTCCGGTTTGGCCTCTTTCCCGTTCGCTCGCCGCTACTTAGGAAATCCAATTTGCTTTCTTCTCCTCGCCCTACTTAGATGTTTCAGTTCACCGGGTTCCCTTCCATACGTTATGGATTGGCGTATGGATACATGAGGTATTCTCATGTGGGTTTCCCCATTCAGATATTCACGGATCAATGGATATTTGCTCCTCCCCGTGACTTTTCGCAGCTTATCACGTCTTTCATCGGCTCTTAGTGCCAAGGCATCCACCCTGCGCTCTTCTTCGCTTGACCTTGTTATGAGCACTTAGTATATACTAATGCTCCCGTCGTATAGCGTTACGACGCTTGTGTTTGTTGATTCTTTTGAATCGGTTTGTTTCTCGGATGTCTTGATATCTTAGGTCTATCATTTAAAAAAATGATAGTCTTATCATCAATTCTGTATGAAGTTTTCAAGGTACGTTTTTCTGACTGTTTTACCAGTCATTAGAAAACTCAATTCTTTGAATCCTCTAATCACGGGTAAAAACCCTGTATCTTAACAGCACTTCCCTGCTGATATAGGTTAGCATCCTTCGGATGCCCGTTTTATGTTGAAAACAGCATAGCTGTTGTTTTCTTTTTAAATCTGGCAGCCACCTACTCTCCCATGCCGTCTCCAGCGTAGTACCATCGGTAGCTTAGGTCTTAACCATCGTGTTCGGGATGTGGACGGGTGTTTCCCCTAAGCGCATCGCCACCAGAATTGTTATGAGCACTTAGACGGTAACAAATGTAATGCAGTTAGCGTCTTACGTGCGATACATACTTGACCCTTAGTGAGAACGAGTTCTTACGAAGTTCGAACTTAGTAGTCAAGTACTATTCAGTTATCTTTGATAACTCAACAGCGAAATAATCTTTACTCGATTTCCTTAGAAAGGAGGTGATCCAGCCGCACCTTCCGATACGGCTACCTTGTTACGACTTCACCCCAGTTATCAGACCTGCCTTCGACGGCTCTCTCCTTTCGGATGAGTCACCGGCTTCGGGCATTCCCGACTGCCATGGTGTGACGGGCGGTGTGTACAAGACCCGGGAACGTATTCACCGCGACATTCTGATTCGCGATTACTAGCGATTCCAGCTTCGTGTAGTCGGGTTGCAGACTACAGTCCGAACTGGGACGTTATTTTTGGGATTTGCTAGAAGTCACCTTTTCGCTTCCCTTTGTTTACGCCATTGTAGCACGTGTGTAGCCCAAGTCATAAGGGGCATGATGATTTGACGTCATCCCCGCCTTCCTCCAGGTTATCCCTGGCAGTCTCCCTAGAGTGCCCAGTAAGAACCGCTGGCTACTAAGAACAGGGGTTGCGCTCGTTGCGGGACTTAACCCAACATCTCACGACACGAGCTGACGACAACCATGCACCACCTGTCTCCACTGTTCCGAAGAAAGAGTACATTACATACTTTGTCACCGGGATGTCAAGACTTGGTAAGGTTCTTCGCGTTGCTTCGAATTAAACCACGTGCTCCACCGCTTGTGCGGGTCCCCGTCAATTCCTTTGAGCTTCATTCTTGCGAACGTACTCCCCAGGTGGAATACTTACTGCGTTAGCGTCGGCACCGAGGAACTATGTCCCCCGACACCTAGTATTCATCGTTTACGGCGTGGACTACCAGGGTATCTAATCCTGTTTGCTCCCCACGCTTTCGAGCCTCAGCGTCAGTAATCGTCCAGTAAGCCGCCTTCGCCACTGGTGTTCCTCCTAATATCTACGCATTTCACCGCTACACTAGGAATTCCACTTACCTCTCCGATACTCAAGTACGACAGTTTCAATGCAGTCCCGGGGTTGAGCCCCGGGCTTTCACATCAGACTTGCCGCACCGCCTGCGCTCCCTTTACACCCAGTAAATCCGGATAACGCTTGCCCCTACGTATTACCGCGGCTGCTGGCACGTAGTTAGCCGGGGCTTCTTAGTCAGGTACCGTCATTTTTTCTTCCCTGCTGATAGAGCTTTACATACCGAAATACTTCTTCGCTCACGCGGCGTCGCTGCATCAGGGTTTCCCCATTGTGCAATATTCCCCACTGCTGCCTCCCGTAGGAGTTTTGGTAGTGTCTCAGTCCCAATGTGGTAGGTCACCCTCTCAGGTCGGCTACTGATCGTCGCCTTGGTACCGTTACCTCACCAACCAGCTAATCAGACGCGGGTCCATCTTATACCACCGGAGTTTTTCACACCAGATCATGCAATCCTGTGCGCTTATGCGGTATTAGCAGTCATTTCTAACTGTTATCCCCTGTATAAGGCAGGTTACCCACGCGTTACTCACCCGTCCGCCACTCAGTCACTAAATCGTCATTCCGAAGAAATCGTAATAAAGTGCTTCGTTCGACTTGCATGTGTTAAGCACGCCGCCAGCGTTCATCCTGAGCCAGGATCAAACTCTCATGTTATAGTGTTTGTCCTTTCAGAAATCTAGCTTGGCTAAATATCCTAAAGTTTACTGTTTTAGGTCGCATTCTTCTATTAAATAGAGATGCTGTCCTGAATGATTTTGTAATCTTTTGATTACGTTTTTCTCAAAATCTTTCAAGGTTATTTCACTGTTCAGTTATCAAGGTTCTTTATTGTATCTCTCAGACACAACTCATTTAGTATAACATCTTATTTCTTATCTGTCAACAACTTTTCCCAAAAAAATAAATTTCTTTATCTTTGGAAAAAGCGGAGAAAGAGGGATTTGAACCCTCGCGCCGGTTGCCCGACCTACACCCTTAGCAGGGGCGCCTCTTCAGCCTCTTGAGTATTTCTCCATATCTGAACTTTCCAAATAAATATGATGTTGTCTGCGTACATGACGCATAGATAATAATACTAAAACTATTTCACTTTGTCAATCACAAATTCAAATTATTTTTCACTTATTTTTTTAGAGCATTTTAAAGCTGGATTTTCTTATATTTTTCTATTGCTGTTTCATAGAGGTTGTTGCCATCTCTGTCTATCACAACTATTACCGGGAAGTCTTTTACTTCCAGCTTGCGGATGGCTTCCGCTCCCAAATCTTCATAACAGACAATTTCTGATTTGGTAATACATTTAGAAAGAAGTGCTCCTGCCCCGCCGATTGCTGCAAAGTATACTGCTTTATTACGGATGATGGCATCTATGACTTCTTTGGAACGTTTTCCTTTTCCAATCATTGCCTTTTCACCCCAAATCCAATAGGGTTGGTGCATACTTATCCATACGGGTTGCAGTGGTCGGACCTGCGGAACCGATTGGTCTTCCCTCTCTTGCCGGTGATGGTCCCATATAATAGATTGTGGAATCTAAAATGTCTATCGGAAGTTCTTCTCCTCTTTCTAAGACTTCCATCATTCTCTTGTGGGCTGCATCTCTTGCCACATAAATTTCCTGTTATGTATACATAATCTCCTGCATGAAGCTCTGCTGTCTTTTCTTCTGTTATCGGTGTTGTAATATATTTATCCATTCTATCACCTGTTCTTTCTATAATAAATAATGATATTTACCAGCTTTTATAATAAATCTATTATAATGCCTTTTCGTAGCACCACCAGTCTTCTCCATAAAGATCCGATTCACCACATTTTGTAAAATTCAATTTCTGATAGGAACGCATTGCCCGTTCATTTGTCTTACTTACCAGAAAATGCACACCTTTCATGCCACTTTTTTTAATTCTTCCATGGTCTTTTGAATCATAATGCGTGCCAGTCCATGATTCTGTTCTGCCTCTCTTATGACAAGACGAGCCAGCTCCGCGGATGGCTCTAACTGCTTCGACCAGCAGGTTAATGCATTTACTTCCGTATCTTCATCAATTGAAATTGCTCCGGCTATTTTATGGGCATTATCTTCTATTATAAATAATGCCTGATTTGCAAAATCTTTTGCAATGGTCTCCCGGCTTGGATATGTTTCATCCCAGGTGCAACCTTCTGTTCCCATGGCACTCTGGTATAAAGACAGTATTTCTTCTGTATTTTCCGGATGTGCCATTTTAAAATGATATTCTTTTCCTTCTATTACAATTGCATTCATTCTAAATCTCCCTTACCACATGTCTGTTTACATGACAGCAGATGTTCACTGCCACCGGAAGTCCTGCTATATGTGTCGGGTATGTATTGATGTTTACCTTTAAGGCTGTAGTTGTTCCGCCTAATCCGCCCGGTCCGATGCCTAACTGGTTAATTTTATCTAACATTTCTATTTCCAGATTTTTTACATAAGGTATTTCAGAGTAAGAATCTATGCTTCTGGTTAATGCTTTTTTGCAAGAATCGTACATTTTTCAAAGGTGCCTCCGATTCCAACGCCTACTACCATTGGCGGGCAGGCATTTGGACCTGCATCAGCTACTGCAGTCATGATGGCATTTTTAACACCTTCGATTCCTTCTGCAGGCTTCAACATGAAGACGCGGCTCATATTTTCACTGCCAAATCCCTTTGGTGCAACAGTCATTTTCACTTTATCGCCTGGCACAATGGAATAATGTATAACTGCCGGAGTATTATCTTTGGTATTTTCACGAATCAGTGGGTCTTTTACGACGGTTTTTCGAAGATATCCTTCCACATATCCCTGACGCACTCCTTCATTAATGGCATCTTCTATAGCATCACCTTCGAAATGAACATCCTGTCCAACTTCAATAAATACCACTGCCATTCCGGTATCCTGACAAATCGGAATCTGCTCTTTATCTGCAATTTCAAGATTATCCTGTAACTGATTTAATATTTTCTGTCCTAGTTCAGATTCTTCCGTTGCAGCCGCATTTTTCATTGCTGCATCCATATCCCTGGATAAATAATAATTTGCTTCAATGCACATTTCTTTGATATTTTCTGTTATTTCACTTGTTTTTACTGTTCTTATCATTTCTGTCTCCTTTAATGCATCTGTACTTCCGGTAAAATCTCATCGATATCCATATAGTATTTTTTAAAATTATCCGGTCTTGTATAAATTTTTACCATATTATTTTTCATCATTCCCGCCGGATAAAAGAAAATGTTGCGGCTGTGAAATGTATGGATGCAGCCATTTATATCCTGATATCTGGCATATATCACATAAGGGCATCTGCCATTTACGTTTACATTATAATTCATATCTATATTTGAAATTTCTGCCATAATGTAATAGCCGTTATCTACAATTTTCTTTAAGCTGCTTTTATTATTGTAATGCAATATCAAAAAAATAACACCAATCAGGAAAAAGAATAGTCCGGTTCCGCCAAAGATGAGTCCTAATATTTTAAAGACTTCCTCTTTACCGGACTGTGTCAGAAAAAAGGATTCCCATTATTAAAAAGACAAAACCCAGCCCTGCAAATATCCATCCTATTATCATGATTGCGCTTATGCCTGTTTTTATTTTCGGTTTCATATTTTCCTACTTTCTTATATTGATTTTCTTTAATTTCTGCAAAATCTCGTTATGATGTTTTGATTTCATATCCGGGAAGGCTTTCATCAGACGGCTGGATACTGCATTCTTTTTGGATAAAAGTTCATCATATTTATGACGCAGATTTTCGAGTTTTTCTATCTTTTCTGCATGCTCTTCTTTAAATTCTGCAGATTTTTCCAGTGCTTCTTCTACATTTTCATAAATATTTTCACCAATCTGGTTGGACAATACTTTAATTTTTGCTGCAATATCATCCATTACCTTTAACCTGCGGTTGAACTTCACAATAGTAGATACCGTTACTGCTACGTCAATGGCAAATCCGGTCATTATAATTATAAGTAATACCACCCCCACAATATGCGGTATCAGATGAATGAATCCGTAAATAATCGGATGAATAATCAGCATAATAAAGGTACAAGCCAATCCCCAGAAAATTGAAAATTTCAGACATACATATCCCATTATATTAAAGGGTTTATCCGAGTAATCCCACCATTTATTATGAAATACTTTTTCCATTACGAATCCTGTTATAAATTCCAGAACTGATGTCAATAGGAAGGAACCTAAATATAATATCAGCAAATTTTTCTTTAATGGTGTCAGTAACACAACCACGATTAATACTCCACATCCGTAAATTGGACAGTACGGTCCGTTCAAAAATCCCCTGTTTACAAAGATTCCCCTATCCAATGCTGCATATGATACTTCGCTGCACCATCCAATAAATGCATAAATAATATAAATCCATAGTACTTCATAAAATGTCTGTGGCATCTTTAATCCCCCATTATTTTTTGAAAGGGCGAAATCATGATACAGTGATTCCGCCCTCTTTTTTATAAAGTTTTTTATTCTTCTTCGCTATCCTGCTCTGCGCGGTTAATTAATTCACCAAGCTCCTTGGATATCAGCTCTTCCTCCGATGCTGATGCATCTTCATCTTCTTCTACAATAACACCCTCTGGCTGTTTCGGCTCCGGAATATCATTTTCCATAATGGATTTATCTTCTTTTACCTTAGCCATGCTGGCTACAGTTACTCCGTCATTTACATTAATCAGTTTTACTCCGGATGTTACTCTGCCCAAAAGTGCTGTTCCATTTACCGGAATCCGAATGATGATTCCTTCTGTGGTAATCAGCATTATTTCGTTATCCTGATTTACGGCTTTGACACCGATGATATTACCGGTCTTCTCGGTAATCTTGTAGCACTTCACGCCTTTACCGCCACGGTTCTGTGGTGAGAATTCAGACATCAGGGTACATTTTCCAAGACCTTTTTCAGATACAATCATCAGTGCATCACCCTGGGTATTTAACTGCATTCCTACGACTTTGTCGCTGTCTGCTAAATTCATACCGATAACACCCATGGATACACGACCGGTGCTTCTTACATCTGTTTCATGGAAACGGATACACTGGCCATATTTGGTTACTAAGATGATATCTTTATTGTTATCTGTCTTCTTTACTTCAATCAGTTCATCATCATCACGAAGGTTAATTGCTGCAAGACCTGTCTTACGGACATTTGCATATTCGCAGATTGGTGTCTTCTTCACAATACCATTCTTAGTTGCCATAAAGAGGTATTCACCTTCTTTGTATTCCTTAATCGGAATAACTGCAGTAATTTTCTCACCCGGCTGAAGCTGAAGCAGATTGATAATTGCGGTTCCTCTGGCTGTTCTTCCTGCCTCCGGAATTTCGTATGCTTTCATACGATATACTTTTTCCGCTGTTGGTAAAGAACATCAGATAATGATGGGAAGTTGTCATGAGAAGTTCTTCGATATAATCATTCTCAATGGTCTCCATTCCCTTAATTCCTTTACCACCACGATGCTGGCTGCGGAAATTATCTACGCTCATGCGCTTGATATATCCTAATTTTGTCATGGTGATTACCGTATTGGTTACCGGAATCAGATCTTCCATGGAAATGTCATATTCGTCAAATCCGATAGATGTTCTTCTTTCGTCTCCATACTTATCTGCAATCAGAAGAATTTCTTCTCTGATAACACCAAGAAGCTTCTTCTCATCTGCAAGGATTGCTTTTAATTCTGCGATTCTTGCTACTAATTCCTTATATTCATTTTCAATTTTCTCGCGTTCCAGACCTGTCAGTGCACGCAGACGCATATCTACAATAGCCTGTGCCTGTGCATCGCTGAGTCCGAAGCGGTTCATTAATTTTTCTTTTGCTTCCGGTGTTGTCTTACTTCCACGGATAATGGAAATTACTTCATCAATATGGTCTAAGGCAATCAGTAAACCCTCTAACAGATGAGCTCTTTCTTCTGCCTTGTTTAAATCATATTTCGTTCTTCTTGTTACAACTTCCTTCTGATGCATCAGATAGTAGTTTAACATATCAAGAAGATTTAAGACTTTCGGCTGATTATTTACCAGTGCCAGCATAATAACACCAAAAGTGTCCTGTAACTGGGTATGTTTATATAACAGATTTAATACTACGTTTGGATTTACATCACGACGCAGCTCAATACAGATTCTCATACCCTGACGGTCTGATTCATCACGTAAATCTGTGATTCCGTCAATTTTCTTATCTCTTACCAGCTCTGCAATCTTTTCGATGAGTCGGGCTTTATTTACCATATATGGAAGCTCTGTCACAATAATACGGTTCTTTCCATTGTTCATCGGCTCAATATTGGTAACTGCACGGACACGAATCTTTCCACGGCCGGTACGGTATGCTTCGTTGATTCCGGTTGTACCAAGAATCATTCCACCGGTTGGAAAATCAGGTCCTTTTACAATATCTAATAACTCTTCAATATCGGTTCCACGATTCTGCTCTACTTCATTATCAATGATTTTTACTACTGCATTGATAACTTCTCTTAAGTTATGTGGCGGAATATTGGTTGCCATACCTACCGCAATACCAGTTGTACCATTTACTAAAAGATTTGGAAATCTTGATGGCAGTACAACCGGCTCTCTCTCTGTTTCATCAAAGTTTGGCTGGAAGTCAACAGTATCTTTGTTAATATCTGCCAGCATTTCCATGGAAATCTTAGAAAGTCTTGCTTCAGTATATCGCATTGCTGCAGCTCCGTCACCGTCTACGGAACCGAAGTTACCATGACCATCTACCAATGGATATCTGGTAGACCAGTCCTGTGCCATATTTACCAATGCTCCATAGATTGAGCTGTCTCCGTGTGGGTGATATTTACCCATGGTATCTCCGACAATACGGGCACATTTTCTATGTGGCTTATCCGGACCGTTGTTCAACTCTATCATGGAAAACAGTACACGTCTCTGTACCGGTTTCAGACCATCCCTTACATCCGGCAAAGCCCGGGCTGCAATTACACTCATGGCATAGTCTATATAGGATGTTTCCATCGTTTTCTTTAAGTCTACGTCATGTATCTGGTCAAATATCTTGTCATCCATCTATTCTTCCTCCTAGATATCCAGGTTCTGGACATACTTCGCATTTGCTTCAATAAAATCACGTCTTGGTTCTACTTTATCACCCATTAAGGTATTGAATGTTACATCAATTTCAGATGCTTCTTCTTCATCCATTACAACACGACGTAAGATTCTCTTCTCAGGATCCATGGTTGTCTCCCAAAGCTGCTCGGCATCCATTTCTCCTAATCCTTTGTATCGCTGAATCTTGTTATTACCGTCTCGTCCAATCTCTTTTAAGATATTGTTGAGCTGTTCATCGCTGTAGGCATACCAGACATTTTTATTTTTCTCAATCTTATAAAGTGGCGGCTGTGCCAGATATACATAGCCCTGTTTGATTAATTCCGGCATGAAACGATAAATGAAAGTAAGCATCAGGGTACTGATATGTGCACCATCCACATCGGCATCGGTCATAATAATAATCTTATGATATCTTAATTTACTGATATCAAAATCTTCATGAATACCGGTACCAAATGCTGTAATCATGGCTTTAATCTCAGCATTTCCGTAAATTTTATCAAGTCTTGCTTTCTCTACATTCAAAATCTTTCCACGAAGTGGAAGAATTGCCTGGGTTGCACGGCTTCTTGCAGTCTTTGCGGAACCGCCGGCGGAATCTCCCTCGACGATATAAATCTCGCAATTTTTCGGATCTTTATCCGAGCAGTCTGCTAATTTTCCAGGAAGTGAGGTTCCTTCTAATGCAGTCTTTCTTCTGGTTAAATCTCTTGCTTTTCTCGCTGCCTCTCTTGCACGCTGTGCCAGAAGTGATTTTTCACAAATGGTCTTTGCAACCTGAGGATTCTGCTCTAAAAAGTATGTAAGCTGCTCACTTACTACGCTGTCTACGGCTCCTCTTGCTTCACTGTTACCAAGCTTCTGCTTGGTCTGTCCCTCAAACTGAGGCTCTTCAATCTTAATACTTACAATAGCAGTTAAACCTTCACGGATATCATCACCGAAAAGTGCCGGCTCAGAATCCTTTAAAATCTTATTCGCCCGCGCATATTCATTAAAAGTTTTGGTAAGCGCATTACGGAAACCTGCCAGATGTGTTCCACCCTCCGGCGTGATGATGTTATTGACAAAGCTGTACGTAGCTTCGTTATATGCATCGTTATGCTGCATAGCAACTTCAACAAGAACCCCGTTTTTCTCACCTTCACAATAAATAACCTCCGGATACAATGCTTCCTTGCTCTTATTTAAGTAAGTTACAAATTCCTTAATACCACCTTCATAATGGAATACCCGTTCTTTTACAGGCTCTTCCCTGTCATCACGAAGTGTAATCCTAAGATTCTTTGTCAGGAATGCAGTCTCTCTTAAACGCTGCTTTAATGTATCAAAATCATATACGGTTTCTTCGAAAATGCTTCCGTCCGGAGAAAAGGTTACAGTAGTACCGGTTTTATTTACATCACATTTTCCGACTTCCTTCAGTGGATACATGGTATGTCCACGTTCATAACGTTGTTTATAAATCTTTCCATCGTGAAAAATCTGTACTTCCAGCCAGTTAGAAAGTGCATTTACAACGGATGCTCCTACACCATGTAATCCACCGGATACCTTATATCCTCCACCGCCGAATTTTCCGCCGGCATGCAATACAGTAAATACTACTTCTACCGCAGGAATACCTGCTTTGTGGTTAATTCCTACCGGAATTCCACGTCCATCATCTTCTACGGTAATGGAATTGTCTTTATTAATCGTAACGATAATATGGGTACAATAACCTGCCAGTGCTTCGTCGACAGAGTTATCCACAATTTCATATACCAGATGGTGAAGTCCTCTCACAGAGGTACTTCAATATACATTCCAGGTCTCTTTCTTACTGCTTCCAAACCTTCCAAAATCTGAATTTGGTCTGCTCCGTATTCCGTACTCATCTGTATTCCTCCTATTCACGGATTATTTTACATTTCATTTTTTTCACTTACTGTTCCGCTTATGACTTCAAATATTTTATCAATCTGGAAGCGGTTTCTTACAAATTCATCCAGACCGGTACAGGTAATGACCGTCTGAATATCATGTATACTGTTAAGCAGATAATTCTGCCTGTTACTGTCCAGTTCAGAAAGCACATCATCTAAAAGAAGTACCGGTGTATCATGGATACATCTTTTCACCAGCTCTATCTCTGATAATTTCAGTGATAAAGCAGAAGTTCTCTGTTGTCCCTGGGAACCGAATTTACGGATATCGATATCTCCGATAAAAAGGAAATATCATCTCTGTGGGGTCCCACGGAGGTACTGCAGTATTTTCTGTCCTTTTCCTTCGCCCGGTTTAATTCATCTTCAAAAAAGCTTCTTCGATATCCGGCTCATACGTCAGCGTCAGCTGCTCCCTGCCACCGGAAATGCTTTCATGGATACCCCGGACAATTTCATTTAATTCTTCTACAAATCTCCGGCGCCGGCTGATAATCCGCCTGCCGTAAGAAATGAGCTGCATATCCCACACGGATAACGTATTTTCCAAATCCGGATGAAATACCATATCTTTTAACAGCTTATTGCGCTGATTTAAAACTTTATTATATTTGGTTAAATCAGAAAGATAAATTTTATCCAGCTGGCAGATTTCCGAATCTAAAAATCTTCTGCGCTCGGAAGGACCATTTTTGATAATATTTAAATCCTCCGGTGAGAAAAATACCATATTCAGCACACCGAAAAGCTCACTTGCCTTGCGGATTGGCACACCATTGATGGCAATTCCCTTGGAACGGTTCTTCTTCAGATGCATATCAATCTGATAACTCATCTGATTTTTTCTACCATAGTACGGATATGTGCCTCATTTTCACCAAAACGAATCATTTCTTTATCGCGGCTTCCCTTATGGGATTTCGTTGTTCCGCTGACATAAATGGATTCTAATATATTGGTCTTTCCCTGGGCATTGTCCCCATATAAAATATTGGTTCCACCGTCAAGATTCAGATTTAACTCTTCATAATTACGGAAATTCTTAAGTTCAATGGACTTTACTATCATTTTACAATCTTTATGGTTTCGCCCAAAGCTTCCACTACATCTCCATCATATAATTTCTTGCCACGCTGTACTTCAACTTCGCCATTTACCTTAACTTTTTCATCTAATATTACAAGCTTGGCAGTGACTCCGGAGTCTACGACTCCGGCGGCTTTTAACGCCTGTCCCAGTTTAATATATTCATCCCGCAGCTTAATTTCCTGCATGATTGCCTCTCTTCCTGCCTCTGCAAATCCTAGTTTGCAGCTGCATTAAAGTTTACCGGAAGAATCAGATAGATAAAGGTCTCATTTTCATCCCGGATAAAACATGGTGCCTTTGGATTTACCATATAAAGAGTTACTTCTTCTTCATCAATGACACGAAGAGCATCGATAAAGAATTTCGGATTAAATCCAATTAAAATATCTTTTCCATCTTTGGTAATATCAATTTCTTCATTCATGGAACCAATGAAAGAATTGATTTTTAATTCCATCTTATCATCTGTTATATTCATGATAATCGGTTTCTTATCTCCCTCTTTTACTAAAAGGGTAGCACGGTCGATACAGTCTAATAATTCACGTTTGTTAATCTTAACCTTTGTCTCATAATCAGAAGAAAGCATCTGTTCAATCTTAAAATACTCGCCTTCAATCAGACGGGAAACAACGGTGGTATTGCCAAATTCAAATACAATATGGTTGTCTGATAAATACATGCTGACATCTTCGTCAGCATTTCCCGGGAGAATCTTGCTGATTTCCTGTAAAGTCTTTCCAGGAACAACCACTTTCTTATGCTCATAATTATTTTTCAGTTCTATATTACGGATTGAAATACGGTGGTATCCAGTGATACAACCTTTAAGCTGTTCTCATTGATTTCAAATAATTCTCCTGTCATCAGCTTATTATTGTCATTATCTGCAATAGAAAAGATTGTTTGGCGGATTACTTCTTTTAAAGTAAACTGTGAAATGCTGATTTCTTCATTTCTCTCGATATAAGGAATATAGGAAAAATCATCTCCGGATTTTCCTACGATATTGAACTTTGCTTTTTCACAGGTAATGGTCGTCTTAAAGGAAGCGTCTGTCTCAATCACAACATCACTGTCAGGCAGCTTTCTCACGATATCAGAAAAAACTTTTGCATCTAATGCGATGATTTCTCTTTCTTCAATCTCTCCTTGTATTTTTGGTTCGATTCCCAATTCCATATCATTGGCAGTTAATTTGATCTCACCGGCAGAAGCATCTATTAAGATACATTCTAAGATAGCCATGGTCGTTCTGGTTGGTACGGCTTTGGAAACAATGTTTACACCATAAAGTAAATTTGATTTTGAACAGATGATTTTCATGTTGTTCATAACTCCTTTCGACATATATAAATATAATATTTAAAAAGAAATTAAACGTCTTATTCTTAGGGGATGTTAATAAGTGAATAACCTCTGCAACCCTTAATTCATAAGCATTTAAAAAAATTTTGTTACTGTATAAACTGTTTAAATGAATGCGGATTGTGTCTTAATAAAAAGTCAATAAATTTTTATGTACAGTTAACATAATTAGTTATCCAAAGCCATTCCACAGCTAGTTCACAAATTATAAACAGAACCCTGTGCATAAATTAATTTGGGTTACTTTTTTTTTCTTAATGGTATTTAATAGATTTACGGTTGCTTCATTCGTCTGTAATTCAGCTTCTACCTTATTAATACCATGAATTACGGTAGAATGATCTCTTCCTCCTAAGAGTTCTCCAATATTTTCTAAGGAAACCCCAGTCATATTTTTGCAAAGATACATGGCAATCTGTCTCGGCTTTGCAATATCGTTGCTGCGGCTTTTTAGAAATCATCTGCTCTTTTGTAATATGGAAATGTTCGCATACCACATCAATAATAAGCTGTGGAGTAATCTCCCTCGGCTTGTCCGGAGAAATAATATTCTGAAGCTCTTTCATGGCTACTTCCATGGTAATCTCAGTCTGTTCGAGATTGGAGTAGGCAAGCAGTTTATTTAAAGCACCTTCCAGTTCCCTGATATTAGACTTAATATTAGTAGCAATGTATTTTAAAATTTCATCATCTAAATGGAAATTATCCATCTCTTCTTTTCTTCGCAGAATTGCCATTCTGGTTTCATAATCCGGAGAACCGATGTCAGCAGTCAGACCGCATTCAAATCGGGAGCGGATACGTTCTTCTAATGTTTCCATATCCTTTGGCGGCTTATCAGAAGAAATAACAATCTGCTTCTTAGCAAGATAAAGCTCATTAAAGGTATGGAAAAATTCTTCCTGTGTACTTTCTTTTCCTATAATAAACTGGATATCGTCGATTAAAAGTACATCGATATTACGATATTTCTCACGGAATTTTGTCATAGCTGTATTATTGCCATTTCGGATGGCTTCAATCAGTTCATTGGTAAAAGTTTCCGAAGAAACATATAAAATCTTCACATCTGGATTATTGGACTGGATAAAATGTGCGATGGAATGCATCAAATGCGTTTTACCAAGTCCTACGCCTCCATATAAAAAAGAGTGGGTTATAGACTTCTCCCGGAGATTCTGCAACAGCCAGTGAAGCTGCATGAGCCAGTTTGTTATTATTTCCAACAACAAAAGTATCGAAGGTATAGTTTGGATTCAAACTGGATTTGTCAATACTTTCTGTATTTACGAAAGCCATCGGTTTCGGTGTACGCATGGATTTTGCCTGCTCCGGCAGTACAAATTCGATTTCGTAATCCTTTCCAATAATTTCAGCGACTGCTACTTTAATAGGAAGAGTGTATTTCTTGGTAATGTAGTTAAGCCCCATCTGTTCGTCTGGTACCAGTATGTATAAAGTATTGTCTTTGACATCAAATACCTTAAGTGGTTCTAACCAGGTTTTAAAAGAAATGTCAGTAAGTTCATGCTCTTCCTTGACAGTTCTTAAAATTTCTTCCCATTTTTCAATGATCTGTTCCATAAAAATCTCCATGTTTCTATTATTTAAGCTTTTTAAAGCTTCTCATATTTATAGCATTATATAGAATCCTACTCTTTTAATAATAAACTAAATGGGGCAAATTATCAATGAGAACTTTTAAAGGTATAGGTGATAAGCCTAATGTGAATAAAGTGGATAAAAAAGCCTTTATTTTAGCGGAAAAAGCTATTCAAAATTAAGGCAGGGTCATTTTAATAACAAGTTATCCTTAAATTATCTACAGGTTATGCACAGATTATGAACAATTGTGGATAACCTGTGCATAAAATTTTGATATATAAATTTTATGGTATGGAAGGAAGAAAATGGATACTAGATATAGATTAAAAATAGTTTCTTCCTTATATATATAGTAGTGTAAAAATTAATTACTGAAAAATGCAGGTTTTACTTGACTTGACAGGTTTTTTTGTTATAATTGTAATGATGTTTTCTAGCATAGAGGAGGTGGATTATTATGCATAAAGGTAAGATGACATTTCAGCCAAAAAAACAGACAGAGAAATAAAGTTCATGGTTTTCGTAAAAGAATGAGTACAGCAGGCGGAAGAAAAGTATTGGCTGCAAGAAGATTAAAAGGAAGAAAGAAATTATCAGCATATACCACAACTTTTGTGGTCTTTTTCTTCTTATTACAAGACTTTTTAAGGATTGAAAAATGGACTCATTGAAGAAAAACAAAGATTTCCAGAATGTATATCGCAATGGTAAGTCTTATGCGGACAAGTATCTGGTGATGTATGTTCTGGAAAATGGTTTGGAATCGAATCGAATTGGAATCTCCGTCAGTAAAAAGTAGGAAATAGTGTAGTAAGACATCATCTGACGAGATTATTAAGAGAAAGTTACAGACTACACGAAGAGATGTTTCATAGTGGTTGGGACATTGTAGTCATCGTAAGGGTGTCAGCAAAAAATGAAGGTTATCACAAGTTAAAGAGTTCATTGCTGCATCTTTCGAATCTTCTTGGAATTATTTAAAGATAATATCGAAAAGAAGATGGAATGATTTTGAAAAAAATTTTAATTGCAATCATTAAATTTTATAGAAAATATCTTTCACCAATGAAAACAACAAAGTGCCCTTATTGCCCGACCTGTTCTACTTATGGTCTGATTGCCGTGGAAAAGTATGGTGCAGTAAAAGGGGGAGCACTGGCTCTCTGGAGGATATTAAGATGTAATCCTTTTTCAAAAGGCGGATATGACCCGGTTCCATGATTAGGAGGTACGTTAAGTGTCAGAAATCATTTTAACTCAGTACAATGGTAAGATTCTCGGACCGATTGCGAAGGTCTTAGGATGGATTATGAATGGAATCTATTATGTGCTGAACAGTTTGTTTGGAATAGAAAATATCGGACTTTGCATCATTATCTTAACTTTGATTATTTATGCATGTCTTTTTCCATTAACCTATAAACAGCAGAAGTTTTCAAAGCTTTCACAGAAAATGAATCCAGAACTTCAAGCTATCCAGAAAAAATATAAAAACAAGAGAGACCAGGTATCCATGCAGAAGATGCAGGAAGAGACACAGATGGTTTACCAGAAATATGGTGTTTCACCGACCGGAAGCTGTATCCAGATGTTAATCCAGATGCCGATTCTGTTTGCTTTATATCGTGTATTCTTAAATGTACCGGCATATGTACCGGCTGTAAAAGAGAAGTTTTCTGTTCTTGTTACAGAGATTATGTCTATCGACGGCTTTGCAGATAAGATGACAAGCTTTGTTGATAAAATTAAAATTGCAGGATTATCTGTTGATTTTACTGCAACGGATACAAATGTTCTTCATAATTATATTGTTGATGTTTTATATAAGATGAATACTTCCGGATGGAGTGAGTTAAAAAACGTATTTGGTAATCTTACTAATCTGGATGCAACTGAGAAATCCTTAGAGAAGTTAAACTATTTCCTTGGTCTTAACATTTCAAACAGCCCATGGAATATTATGACAACAGGCTTTAAGTCAGGAGCTTATTTACTTGCAATCGGTGCATTACTGATTCCGGTTATTTCTTTCCTGACACAGAGATTAAATATCAAATTAATGCCTACCGCTTCTACCGGTGAAAATGATGCAATGGCACAGCAGATGAAAACCATGAACCTTATGATGCCATTATTCTCATTTGTAATGTGTTTCACTGTACCGGTTGGTCTTGGTATTTACTGGATTGCCAGTGCTTTGGTTCGTAGTATCCAGCAGTGGGGTATTAACAAACGTCTTGATAAGATGGACTGGGATGCTGTTATGAAAGCTAATCAGGAAAAAGCAAAAGCAAAGCGTGAAAAGAAAATGGGTCTGATTGAAAATCAGATTGCTAATGCTGCTAAGATGAGTACAAAAGCAAATGTTATTGAATCAGGTACTATGACAAAAGAACAAAAGGAAGAAGCTTTAGAGCATGCAGCAGAGGTAAGAAGCAATGCAAAAGCAGGAAGCCTTGCCTCAAAAGCTAACAGAGTACGTGAATTCAATGAAAGAAACAATAAATAGAGGGGGTAATATACAATGGAATTTATTGAAGTTTCAGCAAAAACAGTGGATGATGCAATTACAGAGGCTTCGATTAAGCTTGGAACTACCAGTGATAAGATTGAGGTAGAAGTTATTGAGAAGGGCTCTACCGGATTTCTTGGTATCAAGAGTAAACCTGCAATCATCAAGGCACGGAAGAAGAATGATACGGTAGATAATATCCGTGAGTTTTTGGAAAATGTATTTTCTGCTATGAATATGGAAGTTACCATTGACATTAAGAAAGCAGAAGATGATAAGGTTTATGAAGTAGAATTAAGCGGCAAAGAAATGGGACTGCTGATTGGCAAGAGAGGTCAGACTTTAGATTCTCTTCAGTATCTTACAAATCTTGCTGTTAATAAACATTCGGATGGATATATCAAAGTTAAGCTTGATACAGAAGATTACCGCCAGAGAAGAAAAGAAACACTGGAAAATCTTGCAAAGAACATTGCATATAAGGTTAAGAGAACAAAACGTCCGGTATCTTTAGAGCCAATGAATCCATTGGAAAGAAGAGTTATTCATTCTGCATTGCAGGGTGACAGATATGTAGAAACCCACAGCGAGGGAGAAGAACCTTTCCGTCATGTAGTTGTTACATTAAAAAATAATTTAAAAATTTTATAAGAAAATGATTTCATAAGAGTTATAAAATGATATAATTATACCGTTTTATAACTCTTATATATTACACAGATAATATAAGAATTCTTATATTAAGGAGATTTCTATGAAAACAGAGACTATTGCAGCAATTGCTTCTGCCATGACGAATTCAGGAATTGGAATTATCCGTATCAGTGGAGAAGATGCTTTTGATGTAATTGATAAGATATATCGGTCACAAAAAGGAAACAAGCTATTATCACAGTGCAAGAGTCATACGATTCATTATGGCATATTTATGATGAAGATGAAATAATAGATGAAGTAATGGTTCTTCTGATGCGGGCACCGAACAGTTATACCAGAGAAGATACGGTAGAAATTGACTGCCATGGTGGAACACTTGTGATGCGGCGTATTTTAGAAGTAGTGCTGAAAAATGGAGCAAGACCGGCAGAACCGGGAGAGTTTACCAAGCGTGCATTTTTGAATGGTCGTATTGATTTAAGCCAGGCAGAATCTGTCATGGATGTCATTTCTTCGAAAAATGATTTTGCATTGAAAAGCTCCATGCAACAGTTAAACGGAGCTCTTACAGGGAAAATCAAAGAAATTCGTGGTAAAATCATACATGAGATTGCATTTATTGAGTCTGCTTTAGACGATCCGGAGCATATCAGTATTGATGGATATGGAGAGAATCTTCTTATTATAATAGAGAAACTGATGCAGAAGATGAATCAGATGATTGCATCTTCGGAAAATGGCAGCCTTTTAAAGGAAGGTATTAATACAGTGATCGTCGGAAAGCCGAATGCCGGAAAATCTTCTTTATTAAATGCACTGGTAGGAAGAGAGCGGGCAATTGTTACGGATATTGCCGGAACTACCCGTGATGTATTGGAAGAGCAGATTAATTTAAATGGCATTACGCTTAATATCATGGATACCGCTGGAATCAGAAGTACTGAGGATGTGGTAGAGAAGATTGGTGTGGATAAAGCACTATCCCTTGTGGATAAAGCTGATTTTATTATCTATGTAGTGGATACTTCTACTGCATTGGATGAAAATGACGAAAAGATTATAGATGCCATCCGGGAGAAGAAAGCCATCATTTTATTGAACAAATCTGATTTAATCCAGGTAACCGGAGAAGATGAGATCAAAGAAAAATTATCCGGTGCAGATCATAAGATGATAGCTATTTCTGCAAAAGAAAATCTTGGAATTGATGTATTAGAAGAAACCATTACGGAAATGTTTTTCCATGGAACGATTTCATTTAACGATGAAGTATATATTACTAATATTAGACATAAAAACGCATTGATTCAGGCAGTAGAGAGCTTAAAGTTAGTAAAACAGAGTGTAGAAAATGGAATGCCGGAAGATTTTTATTCCATTGATCTTATGAATGCTTATGAAGAACTGGGTACTATAATCGGAGAAGCAGTAGAAGATGATCTTGTTAATGAGATTTTCAGTAAATTCTGTATGGGTAAATAATTATATTTAGATAGAAAGAAGGATAACGAAATGTCGGTAATCGAAGAGACATATGATGTGTGTGTGGTTGGAGCATACCATGCAGGTTGTGAAGCAGCACTTGCCTGTGCCAGAATGGGACTTGAAACCATTATATTTACAGTAAGTGTAGACAGTATTGCTATGATGCCTTGTAATCCTAACATTGGTGGAAGCTCCAAGGGACATCTGGTTCGTGAAATTGATGCTTGGGGTGGACAAATGGGAATTAATATTGATAAAACATTTATTCAGTCGAAGATGTTAAATAAATCTAAGGGTCCTGCAGTGCATTCTCTTCGTGCCCAGGCAGATAAGGCGTCTTATAGTATGGAAATGCGGAAAACGCTACAGTCTACGGAACATCTTACCATAAGACAGGCGGAAGTATCTGAAATTATCACAGAAGATAATAAGATTGCCGGCATTAAAACATTTTCCGGAGCAATTTATCACAGTAAGGCTGTTGTATTGTGTACCGGAACTTATCTTCGGGCAAGATGTCTCTATGGAGATGTGATTAATTATACAGGACCGAATGGGTTACAGCCTGCTAATCATCTTACAGATTCTTTAAAAGCCCATGGAGTAGAAATGTTCCGCTTTAAGACAGGAACTCCGGCAAGAATGGATAAGAATAGTATTGATTTCAGTAAAATGACCGAGCAGACCGGTGATGAGAGAGTAGTACCATTTTCTTTTACTACAGACCCGGAAAGTGTTCAGATAGAGCAGGCATCCTGCTGGCTTACCTATACAAATCCAAAAACCCATGAGATCATCCGTGCAAATCTCGACCGTTCACCAATCTATGCTGGTGTTATTGAAGGAACGGGTCCTAGATATTGCCCCTCCATTGAGGATAAAGTGGTAAAATTCGCCGATAAGGAAAGACATCAGGTATTTTTGGAGCCGGAAGGCTTAAATACCAATGAAATGTATGTCGGTGGAATGAGCAGTTCCCTGCCAGAGGATGTTCAATATGAAATGTATCATACGGTTCCGGGACTGGAACATGCCAAGATTGTAAGAAATGCATATGCAATTGAGTACGATTGTATCAATCCAAACCAGTTGTTACCTACGCTGGAGTTTAAGAATATCAAGGGATTGTTCAGCGGTGGTCAGTTCAACGGAAGTTCGGGATATGAAGAAGCTGCAGCCCAGGGTATTGTTGCTGGAATCAATGCAGCTTTATATGTAAAAGAGAAGGAACAGCTTGTATTGCATCGTTCCGAGTCCTATATCGGAGTGTTAATTGATGATCTGGTGACAAAAGAAAGTCATGAACCATATCGTATGATGACATCCCGTGCCGAGTATCGTTTATTACTGCGTCAGGATAATGCAGACCTTCGTCTTAGTAAATATGGTTATCAGGTCGGACTCATTTCTCAGGAAAGATATGACTGGGTAGTAAAAAAGAAAAATTAATTCAGGATGAAATAAATCGGGTAGAGTCAGTAACAATCGGTGCTAAAGAGAATGTGCAGAAGCTATTAGAGAAATATGGAAGTACTCCTTTGAATACCGGAACCCGTCTTACCGAACTGATTCGCAGACCGGAACTGGATTATGAAAAACTGGCTCCAATTGATGAAGGCAGACCGGAGCTTCCGGAAGAAGTACAGGAACAGGTTAATATTAATATTAAGTATGATGGATATATCAAACGTCAGATTAAACAGGTGGAGCATTTTAAAAAATTAGAAAATAAGAAAATTCCGGATGATTTTGATTATGATGCAGTAGACAGCCTTCGTATCGAAGCAAGACAGAAGTTAAAGCTTTATCGTCCGGTTTCCATTGGACAGGCTTCAAGAATCTCCGGTGTATCACCTGCAGATATTACGATGTTGTTAGTCTATATGGAACAGGTAAAAAATAGGAAGAAGAATGAGGATATCTTATGGCATATGATTTTACAAAAATGAGAAATATTCTATCAGATTGGAATTTAGAACTTACTGCAGAGAAAGAGCAACAGTTCCTGACTTTCTATGAAATGCTGGTAGAAAAGAATAAAGTAATGAATCTTACTGCAATCACAGAATTTGAGGATGTTGTGGAGAAACATTTTTTAGACAGTATTTCTTTTTGCCAGGTGATGGACTTAAAGAAGCCGCTTACTTTATTGGATTTGGGAACCGGAGCCGGTTTTCCTGGAATCCCACTTAAGATTATGTTTCCGGAGCTTAAGATTACTCTGGCGGATTCCTTGAATAAAAGGTTATTATTCTTAAATGAAGTTATGGAAGCACTTAATCTGAAGGATATTGAAACGGTTCATGGAAGAGCAGAGGAGCTTTCTAAAAGAAAAGATTATCGGGAATCCTTTGATTTATGTGTTTCCAGAGCAGTTGCTAATTTATCCACATTAAGTGAATATTGCCTACCATTTATCCACACAAGCGGCAAATTTATCTCTTATAAGTCTGGAGAGGTGGAAGATGAGCTGAAGGATGCAAAGAAGGCAGTTTTCGTGCTGGGCGGCGAGATAGAGGATGTAATTCACTTTACACTGCCGGATAGTGACATTAAACGTTCTTTTGTGGTAATTAATAAGGTTCATGCGACACCAAAAGCATATCCACGTAAGGCTGGAACTCCATCAAAAAGCCCTTTAAAGTAAAAATTAAAATTAGATTAAACTACGGAAAACATGTTTGGTTCCTTCTTTTCTATTATAATTTTTCTCGCTAGTTGCGTAAACTACGAGAAACACGCTTTGCGAGTTTCTCGAGTTATCGCGGTGCTCGCCAAATCTGCATGCAAGCATGCGATTTTTTCTCGCTACTCGCGTAAATAAAAAGGATAACAAATTTTCGTTTGTTATCCTTTAAAGATTTATACGTTGTTTTCAATGACTGGTTTTATTATTGTAAGAACATTAAAACAATATCTTTAAATTTATCCGGCGTTTCAAGCTGGGGAAGATATCTGGAATTGGAGATGTAGGTTGCTTCAATATTCTTATTTAAGTGAAGATATTTTTCTGTAATAGCTACGGCATTATTTCTTTCTCTACTGGAAATGATGTAGAGATTGTCTGTTTTTTTCACAGCATTGGTGATATCAATATTGACATAATTTCCTTTGGTGCTGGCAAGCAGATATTTTCCGGCACTGTTTCCTTTGTGTGCAGATTCAAAGTAAGTATCTTCTAATTTGGATGAAAGGAATGTTTTCTTGAAGAAATATTTAATTTCAATGTAATTGCGGATTCTTTTGTGATGCATAATCAGGTTATAGATAAAGGTACCAAGAATTGGAATCTCTAAAATAGTTTTGGCAGCCTTTGTCTCTTTTGTAGGCATTTCTTTGATGATATTGATGTCAGATGGATTAACCAGAATAATTTTTTTAAAGTTATCCGGCTCCATTGCCTGTGCCATAATGACAAAAGAAGAAGAAATACCGGTTACGACTATATTTGCCGCTTCTTTTACAATGTCGTGGATAAAATTATTAATTAACTGTACGTATAGGAAGTTGGTATAGGTAATACCCGGTTTTTCAGAACGGCCGCAGCCAAGCAGGTCGATAGTGTAGACGGTATGTTTCTTTTCCAGACGGTGTACAATCTTACTCCATTCTTTGGCGGAAGAAGCAGGATTCAGTTCATGAATCAGAACAACCGGAGTTCCTTTACCGGAAACAGTATAGAAGACGTCACCATTTTTCCAGTGATATATATTTCCTTCTTCGGTAGTTAAAAGATTTTTTTGTCCTGCAGTATAATCTACAATTCTATTTATAATATACATGCCGGTAACAGCAGTAGTAGTGATGCCGATTACTTTTTTCAGATTCCTGTTCATCGTAATTCCTCCCTAAAGTTTATGATACTTTTATTATAAACAAAAATATGTTGCTTTACAATTAAAATCATAGAATAAGACTTTTCAGATAGAAAAAAATAGTTTACAATTATTATGTATACCATATAAGAACATATGTTCTAGGAGGGGCTATGATTAGAGAATATCTGGAGAAAATTCAGAAGGAACTGATAGATCAAAAGAGAGAGACAGAAAAGAAAATTATTTCTTTAGAAAATACAGAAAAAAGAAAATATAAAATTTATTGAACTTCTGGATGAAATAAATGATCCAAATTATGAAGCGTTTACTCCAAGAACAGTGAATGCCCGTAATAAGGAAAAAATTAATGAGCTGAAAGTACAGCAGAAAAATATTATCAAAGAAAAGTCTGAATTACAGAACAAGTTATATGATGTACAACGTCGTTTGGAAGAGTGTCAATCTATTATTCAATGTGAGAGGGAAAAGGAGACAATTGCCCAGCAATATCAGGAAGAAGATAATGCAGAATATAAGATCCAGTTATTAGAAGCACAGGAAATGGAGCGACAGCGCATTGCAAGAGATTTACATGATTCTACAGTACAGGATCTTACCAGTATGCTTCATAAGATAGAACTTTCTATGCGTGTAATGGATATGGATTCGCAGCGTTGTAAAATGGAATTATCAAATGTACTTGATAATATTCGCAATGTGATAAGCAATACAAGAAAAAATGATATATAACCTCAGACCAATGTCAGTAGATGATATAGGAATAGATGTAACACTGAAACATGCTATTGCAAAAATAGAGCAGGAGTGGAACCGGAAGATAGAATATATTATAATAGGAAAACCGTTTCACGTGAAACCTGTTGTTGCATTGTCTTTATTAAGAATTATGCAGGAGGCATGCACGAATGCATTGAAGTATGCTGATGCAAAAGAAATATGTGTTGTATTAGAATATACTGAAAATGATATTTCACTTGTAATTGAAGATGATGGTATTGGATTTAATACAAAAAAGAAAGTTGCAAAAACAAAAATTCCGGTTTTGGTTTATCTATTATGAAAGAAAGAGTTCATCTTTTATCAGGTGAGATTCAGATAAAAAGTAAAGAAGGAAAGGGTACTACAATAAGTATTCGTGTACCAAACTTTGTCGAGGAGGAAGAAAATGAGTAAAGTGAAAGATAAAATAGAAATAATCATAGCAGATGATCATATGATGATTCGGGAAGGCTTGAAACAATTACTGGAACTGGATGGTACGATGAAAGTAATTGCAGAGGCAAATGATGGTGAAGAATGTCTGAATTTATTAAATAAGAAGATTCATCCAGATATACTTTTATTAGATATAAATATGCCTAAGAAAAATGGTATTGAAGTATTAGAATATATTAAACAGAATAAAATCCCAGTAAAGGTATTGATATTAACAGTTCACAATGAAGTCGAATATTTATTGAAAGCTGTTGATATCGGCATTGATGGATATTTATTAAAGGATTCCAGTTATGATGAATTAAAAGAAGCAATTGATGTGGTTATTTCTGGAAATACTTATATTCAGCCAAGTCTTCTTCCTGCACTAAATGAAAGTATGGAAGATTATGCTTTAGATAAAGAAAGAATAGAATGTCTGACTAAGAGAGAACTAGATGTACTTCGATTGATTTCAGAAGGATGTAGCAATAAGAAAATATCTGATGAGTTGACAATCAGTGAACGAACAGTAAAAATCATATTTCCCATATATTTAGAAAAATAGACGTGGAAGATAGAACACAGGCTGCAGTATTCGCTATTCGAAATAAGATAAGTTAGAATAAATAGTAATTGATATACAACATAATAGAGGTATTTTGATAAAATGTTTCACGTGAAACATTAGTAAAAAGAACGTCCGTGAAACATAAAATAGATACAAGATTTAGTATGAATAAAAAATAAGTCTACTATATTATGAAAGAAAATGTTTCATGTTTCACGTGAAACATTTTCTTTGCTTTACAGGAAATTGCTTTTCTGTAAAGCAAAAACGCTATGCGAGAATGAACACTGCGGTGTATAAGGTAGATATTACAAGCGACCGCCGCAGGCATGAGAATGTGTCAAGGTACATTCTTTGTTCAAATTTATGCAAAAAAGAAAAGTAAAAACAGAGAAAATAATAGAAAAAATTACTTCCATTTCTACATGGATTTACTGGAAATGAAAGTGTTATAGTGTTATAATAAAACAAGTTCGGTACAGATAAAATAATAGAAAACTGAAATTTATGTTTCAATGATGAAAGAGACAGAAAGGAAAATAATATGGGAAGAATAATAGCAATAGCAAATCAGAAAGGCGGAGTTGGTAAAACCACAACGTCTATTAATTTGTCATCATGTCTGGCAGAAGCCGGAAAAAAATATTGGCAATAGATTTGGATCCGCAGGGAAATACTACCAGTGGATTGGGAGTTGATAAAGATGATTTAGAAAATACCGTATACGAATTAATGCTGGATGAATGTACAATTCGTGAAAGTATTCATAAAACAGAGATTGAAAATCTGACTTTGATTCCATCTAATGTAAACTTGTCCGGAGCAGAGATTGAACTTTTGGGAATCAATGATAAAGAGTATATTTTAAAAAATGCAGTAGATTATATCCGGGACGATTATGATTTTATTATTATTGACTGTCCGCCGTCCTTAAATATGTTGACAATCAATGCGATGACAACCGCGGATTCGGTGCTGGTTCCGATTCAGTGTGAGTATTATGCATTGGAAGGAATCAGCCAGTTGATTCATACCATTGACCTGGTACAGGAAAGACTGAATCCAGATTTGAAGATGGAAGGAGTCGTATTTACTATGTATGATTCCAGAACAAATCTTTCTAATGAAGTAGTGGATAATGTAAAAAATAATTTACATACAACAATTTATAAAACAATCATTCCAAGAAATGTAAGATTAGCAGAAGCACCAAGTCACGGTCTTCCAATTAATCTATACGACAGCAAGTCAGCAGGGAGCAGAAAGCTACAGACTTCTTGCAAAAGAAGTAATCGACAGGGAGGATATCTAAATGGCAACAAGAAAAGGTGGATTGGGAAAAGGTTTGGATTCATTAATTGCAGATAAAGTTGGAACATCCAATGAGAAGACAGATGCAAAAAATGAAGTTATGGTAAATATCAATAAAGTAGAACCAAATAAAGAACAGCCGAGAAAGAATTTTGATGAAGATGCATTATTAGAATTATCAGAGTCTATCAAACAGTTTGGTGTGTTGCAGCCACTTCTGGTAGTAGACCGGAAAGACTACTACGAAATCATTGCCGGTGAGCGAAGATGGAGAGCAGCAAAGATGGCAGGATTAAAGAAAGTTCCTGTAATCATCAAAGATTTAACTGAACAGGAAATCGTAGAGATTTCACTGATTGAGAATATCCAGAGAGAAAACTTAAATCCAATTGAAGAGGCAATTGCATATAAACGCCTTTTAAATGAATTCAATCTGAAACAGGATGAAGTTGCGGAGAGAGTATCAAAGAGCAGAACTGCAGTTACTAATTCCATGCGGCTTTTAAAACTTTGTGATAAAGTGCAGCAGATGGTAATTGACGATATGATTTCTACCGGGCATGCGAGAGCTTTACTTGGAATCACTGATGAAGAAAAACAGTATACACTTGCACAGAAAATCTTCGATGAGAAAATCAGTGTAAGAGATACTGAAAAGCTGGTAAAGAAAATGCAGAAACAGAAGAATGCACCTGCAAAAGAGGTGAATCCGGAAAAGAAAAAACTGGATGCTGTTTACCAGGAAGCAGAAGAAAAAATGAAAACAATACTTGGAACAAAGGTTATCATTAATCAGAAGGATTCTATGAAGGGAAAAATTGAAATCGAATATTATTCCCCGGATGAATTAACAAGAATATATGAATTAATCGAAAGTATTAAAAAATAGAACATTTGTTTGTAATTAAGAGAAGAGGATAACAACATGATTTTTTCAGAATATTTAGGAATTGATTCCGATTATGTAATAGTAGGACTGGCAGCACTGGTATTGATACTTTTTATAGTTACCATTGTAAATATCGTCCAGATGAGTAAGTTAAAAAAGAAATATAAAAAGTTCATGTCCGGAAAAGATGCCAGGACGCTGGAAGATGTATTGAAAGAGCGTTTAGATGAAATAGATGATCTGGTTGCATCTAACAAGGCAAATAAGAAAAATATCGAAGATATATTTGCTACTTTACGTTTTACATTCCAGAAGCTTGGACTTGTAAAATATGATGCCTTTAATGAGATGGGTGGAAAGCTGAGCTTTTCCCTTGCAATGTTGAATGAGCACAATGACGGATATATCATCAATGCAATGCATAGCAGAGAAGGCTGCTATACGTATATTAAGGAAATTATTGATGGAAATTCTATTATTGCACTTTCCGAAGAAGAAAAAAGAAGCTTTAGAAATGGCAATGAAATCAAAAGATGAATAAATTTAATGAATAAATTTGCAGAAAGCAGATTGTAAAAATGACAGGCATACTATATAATAGGGTATGCCTGTTTTAGGTTTTCAGATGGTATTTCAAGGAAGGAAGAACAGATTCGTGCATAGCTATTTAAGAGCAATTGGATTTCAGAACAATATGAAAAAATCTGATATAGAGAAACTCACGGATAAAATCGTTTCATCCCCGGATAGAATTGAAGTCTCAGAAGATTCCATGGGAAATGAATTTGTAGAAATGACGAAAGAGATTGCACCGGGAGCTGGAATCCGTGTTTGCGGAGAATATGCAGAAGATGGAACCTTTCATACCGAATACTATTACCCGTATGTAGAGGGTGACGGAATCACGACCCAGGAGCAGATAGAGATAGAGAAGCATTCCGAAAAAGAATCTTATGCCGGTGTCTGTGACGAAATGAAGCTGGGCGTTACATTGATTTTCTATTTACAGAATGTTGCAGAATATTTATCCGAGCATCATAGAAATCCGAAGATGCGTCCAATGTCCGCTACATTAAGTGCATTGTCATTAAATGGAAAAATCATTATGCCAATCAGCAAAAATGAAAAGCAGATCCAGAATACAAAGAAAAACAGTCAGGACCGTAATTACCTCATTGCAGCTGCAAGAGAGGGAGACGAGGATGCCATTGAAAATCTTACACTGGAAGATATTGATACTTATTCCATGTTGTCAAGACGGATAGCTAACGAGGATATCTTAAGTATTGTAGATTCTTATTTTATGCCATACGGAATCGAAAGTGACCAGTATTCCATTTTAGGTGAAATTGTAGATTACAGGATGGAGAATAATAAGATGACAGGTGATAAAATCTGTTTGCTTACACTGGACTGTAACGATTTGATATATGATGTCTGCATCAATGAAAAAAGACCTTCTGGGGAACCTGCAATTGGCAGAAGATTTAAGGGGGTCATCTGGATGCAGGGAATAAAATAAAGATGGAAAACTTGTCTGAGGAAGCGAAGTAAATAAAATGAATATAGGAAGTCAGTAGTGCGTGAATAAACTGCTGGCTTCTTTTTTGATAGATACAGTCACTCCCAGAGAGTGTGCAGGATAGTAAAGTAATAATATCAACATGACGATATAGAAAATGCAGGGAAGCATTGTATTTCAAAGAGTTTGAGATACAGTGCTTCTGCGTTTCTATAGGAGATAGTCGTTCTATGCGAAAAATAGTCATTTGATGCGAAGAATGATCGAGCGGAAGATTTGTTTGATATAATAAAGAGTGATAGGTGAGACTTGTATGGTTTACAGGCATGAGAGAAATCAAAGACAGGAATGAAAAATATGAACATTATTATTTGTGATGACAGGATAGATGACAGAAAAAATCTATCAGATTTGCTGTCAGACTATGGTGAAAAAAAGAATTATGAGTTTACTATTACAGAATATGAATCTGGAGAACAGTTATGCGAAGAACAATCGGCTTTGGAAGCGTGTCAGCTATTATTTCTGGATATCAATATGCAGGGGATGGATGGGCTGAAAACAGCTATGAGGATTAAAGAAAAATATCCAAAACTTCCAGTTGTGCTGGTGACGGCATACATGAATTACGCACTGGATGGATATAAGGTGAAAGCAAGCCGTTTTCTGCTGAAAGATAACCTTGCAGATACTATAGAAGAATGTATGGATGATTTGATAGCAGAAATTAATAAAAACCGTAGGATTCTCGAATTTCGTTTTGTGGAAGGAACGATAAAACTTTATGCAGATGACATCATTTATATAGAAACAGAACTTCACAAAAATGTATTTTATACTGAAAAAGGTACGTTTCAGATTTATAAAAAACTGGATGAACTTGAAAATGAATTAAAGGATATGGGATTCGTGCGGGCACATCTAAGTTTTCTTGTAAATATGAGGTACATCACAAAAATCAGCGGTTATGTGATGACACTTACCACGGGAAAAAAGATTTCGGTTTCCAAGGCACGTTATGCACAGGTAAAGAGGGAATATATGCTGTATAAGGGAGCAGAATAACATGACATTCTGGGTATTGACATTTATTGCGGAAATGCTGGAAGTAAAAGGAACGCTATACTTTTTTGATACTTTTATGGAAAAAAGAGGGAAAGTATAGGAACAGATATAGATTTTTTGTTTATTGCGGAGTGCTTTATCTGGTAGCAGTCACAGGGGCATGGATCGGAATGTTAAAATGTATCCCGATTATACTGGTTATGTCTTTCCTGAATCTGGCTTATTATGAAGTTTCCTTCCAGCAGAGTTTTTTGTTTTCAATCATCAACTATACAATGCTTGTATTGATTGATTATGTGACTGTTTTGCTGGGAAGAGGAGGTTCAATCCAAGAAAAATGGTTTTTACAGGCACTGATATCAAAGACTGCTTTTATCATTCTGATGTTGTTTATCAGAAGATTTAGCAAGACAAGAAAAAGCTACGGTCTGATTACAGGAAAAGAGTGGTTTCAGTTTTTCTGTGTTCCTGTATTTACGGTGGTCGGTTTCATTCTTATGTTTTATTCAGAAAACGATGACATGCAGAATGTATTTTTATTTCTTTCGGTGGGGCTGGTTGCGATTAACCTTATCCTTATGGAGTTCATGCAGAATACCATTGAAAAAGAAGAGAGAATAAAAATTGCGGTACTTACGGAACAAAATCAGAAAAATCGTATTGCAGATTATCAGGACCGGGAAGAAATCTATGAGCGTCAGCGCAGGAAAATGCACGATTATAAAAATCAGCTTTCCACGATCCAGACATTGATAAAGAATGGACACACAGATGAGGCACTTTCATTTACGCAGAAACTGACAGAGAGCATAGCAGTCGAGATGTCGGCAATCAATACGAACCATCCGGTGGTCAATGCTGTTTTAAACCAGAAGTACCGCAGCATGCAGGAGAAACACATAGCAGTGATCCTAAAAGTAGGGGATCTGCAGGAGATATGTCTGGAAGAGGAAGAGATTGTGATTCTGCTTTCCAATTTATTAGATAATGCAATCCGGGAGAGTGAAAAGGTACTGAAAAATACCGGAAAAGCGGTCATTCATCTGAAATTAGAGTGCGAAGAACATAAACTGATATTTGCGGTGAGAAATCCGGTGACAGAAAAGGTGGAAATTGAAAATGACACGATAAAGAGCAAAAGAGGGGATCATCACGGTATTGGATTGTTAAATGTAAAAGCAGTTGTGGATAAATATGGCGGTGATATGGTGCTTTCCTGCGATGAAAATGAATTTAAGGCAGTGGTCATCTTGTAAAGAGATGGTCTTTGTGTGCGTAATATGGTCGTTTGATGATATGGGACTGGGAGAATAGGTTATTTTATCCGATAAAGAAAGCAAAGGAGGTTACTATGAGTAATACAATTAATGTGAACTATATGACACGGGCTTACAATCAGTACCAGCAGAAAATTGTGGCTAAAGATCAGGAGAAGGAAGATACAAGGTTTGCGGATAGTGTAAGAGAAAAGAGCGAAGCTAGCGGAAGTATAGTGGGCAATTCAAAAATAGGTTCTGTGTCTGCTAAAGATATGACGATGGTGGAATACAAGCAATACATTTACAATAAAATATCTCAAATTCAATGCACCCCACAAGAGCAGGCGAGTCAATATCTGTTACAATTTCAGAGGCGGGTTTTGAAGCAATGAAGAATGATCCAGAGTATGAAGCATGGGTATTAAATGATTTGCAAGTGGGTTGGTCACAACCAGATAAATGGTCCGGTATATGCGGAGGAGCGTTTTCTACAATATATTATGGAGCATCAAAAGAAGAATGTCATGCTGAGATGTGGAGTGCTGGTTATAACAATGGGAATGGTGGGAAGATTTTTAATGATAAGTCAAAAAATAGTTTTTGGGAGCGCAGAATAGAAAATAAAAAGAGAATAGAAAATCAGGTAAAGAAACAACAGGAAAAAAGCGGATTCAGAAAAAACAAGCGGAAAGAACAGCTTATGAAGAATATGCGCAAAATAAAAGGTTATCCGCTCAGGATGCCAGAACTCGATTGGTGGCTGAGAGTAGTTCATCTGCTAAGACTGTCACAATAAGTCAGGCAGTAGCTTCTTATGAGGCAAATTTTACAATGGCAGTAAGCGTATCGAACAAAACCCAATAGCCTGCAAATAAAAAATCAAGGCTAAATAGAAAGGAGAGATGCAGTATGGGAATTAATGGAGTATCATCGTATGCCAATACATACACATACGGAAATGTAAAAAATGAAAATGTAAAGCCATCAAAGAATAGTGAAAAGAATTATTATGCAGGATACACTATGAATTCAGCCAATAAGTTTAAAAATGTATCAGACTATTCAAAGTATTTGACTAACAAGTATAAATGTTTGACTCCATGCAAAAATGCTTCTGTATTGATTGACAGAAGTGTAATGCAAAAGGCATGTGGAGATGAAAAAACTGCGAAATGGCTTGAGGAAAATTTAGCAATTATGCCAGATGTTATACGAAATGCACAGAAGGCGGCAATAAGTCATGGTAGTAAACTGATATCAGTGGAGTTTAAGTTTACGAATAATGGAACCGAAATGACAACCTGTGGCATTTTTGGAGAGACTGGTACGGATTCAGAAATTGACAAATGGCTGGAGAGAATGAAAGAGGATAAAGAAAAAGAAGATAAAAAAACAGAAAATATGATTGCTATAGAAGCGACAACTAAAAATAAGGTAGGTTTTGATACATATGCATAGTATCAATTACGCAAGCAAAAGCATAAGGCAAATGAATCGCAAGAAAAAATGACCGTAACATCCGGCAAGGACGTATGCCGGAAGATAGGACATTCAGATGAAGTCGATGGGGAAAATCAGGAAAACACATATATACATGATAGTTTTGCCTTAGACGCTAGTTACGCAAATTATATCAGAGAAACGGTGCCTAAAACTGTTTGGTCAAATGATTATCTTCGAGAATTATGGGATGAAAATGCTAAATATTTAAAAAGTATCCGTGAAAGTAAAAATGGGTATGGTTTCGATGATATTGGAATGGGAGCTACATATGCCTTTTCTACTATGTATCAAAAAATTGTAGAAGGATATAGGAATGGAACAAGAGAAGTGTATGTATGCGATGATTCAGAGAGTGGAAAAAGACGTTTGTTGTCAATGGATGAAGAATTGGAAAAGCTAAATAAAGGTTTTGATGAACTGATAAAATGGGATAAAATGGTTGCCAAAAGTCAAAAGCAAAATGCAGAAAATAAGCGGAAATTTCAGAATATAAAATTGGATGAATCGTTTGATGCCTTTGATATAAATCAGGCATGTGACTATATTCAAGATTCTTATTTAGAGTTCCGTTCACTTTATCTGGAGCAATATGAAAGAACGGGAGGAAATATAGATATAAAATCTTTGTTTTGTTCTGTTTTGAGAAGCGGAAATCAGGATATGCATAAATATTGTGAATTTCTGTTTGAAAAAATTGGTTTTATTGTTTAATGCGGGTATTAAAATGTTTGAGAAATATTGAAATAATAAGGAAAAAGCATGAGATGGCGGTTGCAAAGCAACAGAGTGAAGCGTGGAGAAAAGCGATAGAGTGCCGGATAGTTTAAGAATGTTGTTGGAAATAAATAATACTGAAAATGTGCCGGAATATTCAGAAAAACAAAAAGCAATATAACGATGCAATCAAGGCTTATGATCATACCGGTAACGGTGTAAGCTGGTAGCAGTTTGAATGGAAAACTTACGATACACAGATGACAGTCACATTTGAGGATTCGGTGAAAGTTGAAAGCATTTCGAAAGGAATGAATGTGATCAACGGGTAAATGCAATGGTAAACAGGAAGACATAAAAGGTATAAATGTGAATGGTATAGGAAGAAATCCGTATGCTGACAGTTACTTAATTTCTGCAAAAAACAGAAGTAATACTACATCAAAAGATACTTTTGTAAATGCGGTGAAGAAAGTAGAGGAAAGTAAAAATTCAGCGGATACAAGTAATGTGATGTATCCTGGAGATGTGACGATTGATTATCCACCTCGGATAAACTATGCTGTAAACAATAGCGTGGTTTCTGAAAAATCAAAAGATGAGATGTCACTGGATGAGTATAAACAATGGGTTATGAATCAAATATCTCAATTTCCCGTAAGCGGATAGGTTCGTTCCACATTTTCTTCAGGGTCGATTGTGATTAAAGAAGAAGCTTTTGAAAGAATGAAAAATGATCCTGAATATGAGAACTATGTTTTGAACAGAGTTCGTTCAGCATATTCCGTTCAAGGCTTGCCGGTAGGATCAAATAATGTTGGTTTTGATGTTATTGGAGCGTCACCAGAAGAATGTTACGGTTATGCAGGTCCAGTAGGAAAGAGTGGATCAGAAACAGCGAATGACGGAGAATCTTGGTGGGAGAAGCGCCACGAAAGAATGGAAGAACTTATGAAAGAACAGGAAAAGGAAGCAGTAAAAAGAGCACAGGCAAGACGAAAAGCTGTACAAAACGAATATCTAAATAGCCAGTTGGCGGCGGCAGCATATGAGAAAAGCAGTATTATTTTACCGGATAATCCTGTTATACTGTAGGCTCATCTTTTGACAGGAAAGCATAAGAATACAGGTAAGATATTTTTCGGGAGGAAGGATAAGAAATGGAAATAAACAGTAATCATTCTACATATGGGGCGGCATTTCGCCAAAAACCGATTTTTTTCATGTCTGGAAAGGAAACAGTGGCATTTTTTGAAGGGAAACTGAAGAAAAATATGACATTTCAGGAAGATTCCTGTACACTTGGCAGCAATGACACTTATCGCAGACAGCATACCACTTATGAGGTTTCTGACAAGAAGGAAAGTACATTTCTGGATCTGGATTTTCTGATTAAGGACGAAACCAGCAGTCTGAAAGGAAATCTCAGTGATAAAAAGGATGTGGATTTCTATAACTTTTCCATTCCATTTAATCGAACCATACAGAATTATTTTGGGGTTCAAATATACATGGACATGCCGGAAGGCTGCGATTATGACCTCACCTTATATGATGAATATGGCAATCAGGTCGGAAAGGCAGAATGGGACGGGGAAGGACGTAAAACACTGACCATCCCGAACTGGGATACAAATACCAATAAATATTGTATCAAAATAGAAAACAAAAATGGGGAAGAAGTTTCTCCGCATGATTATTATAAAATCAGTTTCAAGGTTACGGAAAATAAAGAACAGGAAAAGACCGATGCCATAAGGGAGGCATTCGGGAACCTTCACGGTGCATACAGCAGGAAAGATGAAAATTGGAGGGAATGCCTCGACAAATATAATGAAGTCCTGATGGATACAGAGAAAAATTATACAAAAGAAATGGAGAAACTCCACCAGAAGCAGTTTGAAAGTCTGCCGGAAGAAAAACAATACAAAGGCGGGCGCACAGTGGATGAATTGTTGCAGGACATGGCAGAAGGAAAGACACTGGATGATGCGGAAACGGAGTATGTGAAGATTTTTGCAAACCTGAAAGATTTTGAGAAAGCACAGCAGAAGGCGGAACTGAAAAATGATTTTTCCGAGGATTTTGTAAAGGATCTGGAAAGCAAAGGTATCTCCCGTGATGAGCTGGAGGGAATGCAGATAAAGATTGAAAGCAATGGGAATGTAACAGTGAGCGGTATCGAAGATAAGGAAGTCCGGGAGCAGGTTCAGAAACTGGTAGAGGAAAAGTACAGTGACCGGATGTATCAGTATTACATAGGAATTGCTGACAGTGTGGGAAATCTGTCGTCCAATACCTACCAGTATGCCACGGATGTGCGGGAAGTCAGGCGTTACTTAAAAGGGGTTACGGGAGAAGATATTTCTCTGGAGAACCTTTACCTGACACCAGACGGAAAGATTGGCGGGCTGCCGGAAAAAGCTGCTGATCTGATCAACAAAACAAAGGACAACGCCAAGATAGAGCGGATAAAGGATGCATTGATAAATATCATAGGACATAACCGGATAAGCGGTGATCTGGGGATTCCAGACTTTACTTCGGAGTTTCAATTCAGTAATGGTGCGTTTTCTGTGGCAGACAGTGGTTTTACGGTGGATATGGCGGCATTGGATAGAAGGCTGACGCCCACAACCGCATGATAACATGTATTCGGATATGTATGCGTATAGTTTCAGGAAAGTATTATGATTATGAAAAGTAATTATACACAAGGAGAATGAACAGATGGTAATAACCCGCACAGTAGAGATGCATGCGCAGCTTGTGGGATATGATTTTAAGAAAAAAGGTTTACCCACTGATAAAAATATAGCAGTAGAAAACAGTAAAGTTTCCAATGATTATTTCTGGAAAACCAATGAATATACGGATAAAGATGTGTTTGGAAGGACGCTGGATCTGACGGCACTTATCAATAAGCCTGATGGATATTTAAAGGGAAATTTATCGGATACGCAAGATGTGGACTATTACAAATTCAACATTACAGAGTACCGGGCATTAAGTTTCGCGAAGGATACCTATAATAAGGATATTACTATCACTTTAGATCATATACCGGAAGGCTGTAATTATGAGATGGTTTTGTATGATGAGGAAGGCAATCAGGTCGGCATTGGGAAAGATAATGGAAACGGTGGTCTTAGTATTACCATACCGAACTGGAATACAGACAACAGAGGTTATACCGTAAAGGTACAGGCAAAGAACGGTTCAATGGTAAACCCAGATGCCGAATATCATCTTTCTTTTCAGACAACGCAAGCGGATAAAAGTCATGGAGCTTATCAGGAAATGGCAGAGGTTCAGAAGTATGCAGGGACAGTCAGGAAGCAGATGCAGGAAGGCTTAACCGATACTGAGGAAATGCGTGCAATTAAGGAAATCCGGCAGAAGTATAAAGCCTGTTATACGGAGCAGATGGAGAAATTGCATAAGGAACAGGCAGAAGAAATCATGCAGGGTGAGGCAGTGCCGGATGATGAGCAGATTCATAATTTACTGGAAAAAAAAGCGGCAGGAGGAGAACTGACGGAACAGGAAAATGCACTTTTAAATATCTTTTGTACTGCAGCAGAGCTGGATAGTGCGAATGCAAGTGCAAAAATGAATACCACAGTAAAAGACAGGATATTTGCAGATTTGCAAGAAGCGGGAATTGATATTTCGGATTCCATGTTTTCCATAAAAATTGGGGCGGATGGTCAGGTAAGTGTCGATGGCATTAATGATAATGCAATGAAACAGAAGATAGAGGATGTTTTGTCAAAGTATTCGGATGATCTGATGGATATTTATTTTTGCACGGATTCAAAAATACAGGAGTTGTCAGATAAAGAAAAGTATCTGTTACAAGCTGCGGTGGATGTGGGAAAATTTTTATATAAGGCAACTGGCGGCAGCGTATCGCTTGGAGACCTTTCCGTGGAAAATACAGCGATACATGGTCTGCCGAAAACACTGGATGATCTGTTGAATCATCCGGGTGGGAATCTGACCTATCAGGATTACACAAGTGATATCCGGGAAATTTTAGCATATAAACGGACACAGCACAAAGATATTATGTCCGGGTTGAATGTACAGTTTGTCATAGCAGACGGTACATTTCAGATAAAAGATTAAAGTTTATAATGGAGTATTCAATAAAACCCAAGTGATTGGGAGGGAGAATCATGAGAATAGAGAATGGTTACTTACAACAAAGTATGTTATGCAGTAAAAATAATAGAAATGCAGTAGGAAATTTTTCTGATACAATGAATAAAGCCCAAGAGAGTATAAGTAATAAGGTTAGCACAAGGGATTCCTATGTAAACAGTACAGATTATAGTAACTTTGGAATTTATACAAAAAATAGCATCTCTCAAGATGTTGAATTACCAATAGAGACAGAAAGATATAAAATCGAAGATGCTACATATGTGAATGGAGTAGTAGCATATGAGATTGTAGATAAGCAGACAGGAAAAGATTTTTATATAAGAGAAGATCAATTAGCAATTCAAAGAGATGAGAAAACAGGAATGGAGTTCCTGATTAATATGGATCAGCCATTTTCGTATAATGTAACCATGACAAGTGAACTGAAAAATCTTTTGAATGATTTGTCTGACAAAAGAAATATTGATATAAAGGAAATACCGCTACAGGGGGATTGGTAGTAAACCGTGATCCAAAGACAGGGTTAAATTATTTGTCGATAAAGGGAAATGAGGCACAAGGAGTTTCGGTAATCATAACATCCGATAAAGATATAGAAACGCTGAATAAATTAGCCGATGAATTTCAAAAATATCCGGTAAGTTCGCAGCGGTCTACGGCAGGATTATATGCTTTACTTGAGATATCAGGAAATCTGAAACGCGAAAAAGATGGTTTTACATTTTTGACTCCTAATGGAGTTACATATATTCCGTATGATGGTGATTCCAGCAAAGCATGGGAAATTGATATGCCGGGTTCCTGTTATGCTACTGCCAGAAAATGTTTAGCGGCAGAAAATGATTGTGCAGACATAAGTACATGGACGAAAATTTTGAAAGGAATAAAGATATATTATGGCGATAATTATGGCACCACTCAGGAAAATAATGCATATAAAGTTGATAATTTAGGTAGATATTATGTTTGCATAAGATATATATGGAAGATTGTATTTTTACTGTCGATCCATACAGTTACGAGATAACGGTAGATGGCGTGGATGAAGAAACAAAGGTGTTGATGCAGAAGGCTTTAAATGTAGGTAATAATGGGAAAAATCTCTATAAGCATATCTATTATTGCTCAACACAAGATGGCTGTGAGAGTTCTCAAGTAACAGAGGAATCAAAGATGAAATACGAAGCATATCATCAGGTTTATAGTTATACAGGATATGAATTAGACAAACTTGAGGAAAAAAATGGGACATATTATACGGAGTCGGGAGAGAATATATTAGACTTAGTGGATAGTACAGTTGAAAGTTCCGGAAAAGTTCCGAAAGAGTTTAATCAGCAAATGAATAATTGGATACATGACCTGGTTTCAACGATATCGACCAGAGGATGGAACAATGTGCCAGATATGACTTTAAGCATTTTATATGGAAAGAGCGGTTTAAAGGACATGAACCAGTTGATTACATACCAGTATGAAGCTGATCGTATGAACAGACAATGGTATTCTGTGCTTTAGAAATATAATATTTTTTTGCAAACTGGTTGAAAAATTACGAAAAAAGGAGAACCCTGTATGGGAATTGGAATCATTCAGAATCATAGTCAGTATAAGAATATTTGTGGTAATTATACATATCATATGCCGGCTCCGGTATGCCAATCAAAAATGAAGGACTTAGGTGATGAATTTGTTCTGACGGAAAAAATGATGGAGACAATAATCTTTATCGTAATGCTTTTACGGGGGCATCTACAAGTGCAACAGTAAAAGGATACGGTTCGGGAGTTGTGGATTTATCGTTATTGAACATTGGCACCAATAAGAACAATCGTTTTATTGGTTCATTGAGTAATGACAGGGATGAGGAATATCGTCTGGCTGGCTATGTAGAGGAATTAGATCGTTTTTGAATAAGGTATCAAATGGGAACGTAACAGTAGATGATTTATGATGTTCTGGCTTATAAAAAGGAAATGTGGGAGGCAATTAAAATTAGTATAGGAAGTCAGTAGTGCGTGACAACAAAAAAGGTCTGTTCACAACATGGTGGCTAGCTATTTAAAGAACTTTTCCGATATAATAAATATAATTGTATGTAAGTAAGGAAGTGACAAGATGCAAATAGCAATCTGTGATGATGAAAAATCTATAGGATTGATATTAGAAGAAAAAATAAAGAAATTATTACCGGATGCAGTAATAGATAAATATTTATCTGGTGATGAATTGATTGCAAGTGGTTGTGAGCCGGATATTCTATTTTTAGATATTCAGATGCCAGGAATGGATGGAATGGAAACGGCAAGGATTCTGCGTCAGAAAAATGAAAGAATGGTATTGATATTTGTAACTGCTGTGGAGGAGTATGTTTTTCAGGCATTTGATGTTGCAGCATTTCATTATCTGGTGAAACCATTTTCAGATGAAAAATTTGAGGAAGTTGTGAAACGTGCAGTCAGAAGTATTGAAAAATATTCTGAAAATCAATCGGATGAAAAATACATGATGGTGCAGTCCGGAGGAAGCCATATGAAAGTGTTTTTGAAGGATATTGTGTATGCCGAGGTATATAATCGAAAAGTCATTATCCATACACGGGATACGAATATTGAATATTATGGAAAATTGCAGGAACTGAGTGAAATTGCGGGAGCAGATTTCTTTCGTACACACAGAGCCTACCTCGTACATTTCAAATATGTTAAGAAATATGATGCAAATTGTGTGACGATGGAAAATGGAACTGCATTGATTGCAAAACAGAATTATTCTGAGTTTGTAAAACAATATTTGAAATATAATCAGAGGAAAGGAAAAGAAATCGGATGAGTTTGGTAGAAAAATGCTGGATGGTTACATCGAAAATTTCTGTTATTGCACTCCTTATGATTACAGGAATCTATTTTGGAAAATTTGTTTGTCCCTATATAAAAAAGAAAAAAGGGGCTGTGGCAGTCAGTATTGTTTATATTACGATTATGCTTGTTTTATATATGATTCCGCCACAGATTGATAATTTTTCCGCATATCTGATTGGAGTTATAGCAGCGTTTCTTGCAATGTATGTAGAGGACAGAAGAAATATATATCAGAAAATATTTCTTGCAATTACGTTCTTTTCTATCCGATGGTTAACGGTTGCAATGGCAGGCAGACTTGATGATCTTGTTACAAAAGCACTTGTATTTCGGAATATGAGTGCAGAAAAAGTGTGGTTGCAATACGGACTATATGTTGGAACCAGAGTTTTGGATATTGTACTTTGTATTGCTTTTATTGCGGTTGCAATAGGACTGATCAATAAAGCGTATATATACAAAAAAGATGAAATGAGCGTCAAAGAGATGGTAATGCTTATTATACCTTCGCTTGTAGGCGTCACTGGGTATGGCATTTTACAATATTATCTCATGATATACGAAAGAGATACTGGAAAGAACTTGATTGATACATATGGATTTTATGGAGCTTTAAGCTTTTTACACTATCTGATTTCCATAGTCGCTATTCTTGTTGTGATTGTAATGTTCCAAAACTGGAAAGAGATGCAGGAAGAACAGCGGGGACAAGAGCTGGTATTAAATCAGATCAGTGACATGAAAAAGCATATCGGGGAAGTCGAAAAGTTGTATCGGGATATCCGCTCCATGCGCCATGATATGGGAAATCATATACAGACACTGGAACATCTCGTGGCACATAATAATATGGATGATGCTACAGAATACTTGGAACATCTGAAAAATGAATGGGACAAGGTATCTCCGGAAATAAAGACAGGAAGTCCGGTAATTGATGTCATTTTGATGGAAAAGCTGAGACAAGCAAAAGAAAGGCAGATTCGGTTTCTGTCGGATTTTCATTATCCGCAGAATACGAAGTTAAATGCATTTGATCTGAGTGTGATCATGAATAATGCCTTGAATAACTGCATGGAAAATGTAAGTGGAGATGATCCGTATATCAGCATTTCTTCTTTTCGGAAAAACAGTATCTTTATGATAACCATAAAAAACAGTTTTGGGGGTCAGCTTAATTTTGGTGATAGCGATTTGCCAGAAACAACCAAATCTGGGAGGGAACATGGAATGGGTTTGAATAACATTCGCCGGGTTGCCAGAATGTATATGGGAGATATATCTTTGGAGCAGGGAAATGAGGAAGTAATCCTTAGCATTATGATGCAGGTAGAATAAAGAAATAAATTGGCACTATGTATTTTGCAAATTACAGAAACAGCAAATTACAGAAATATGTAGTGCTTTCTTGATGCTTCAACAACGAAAAAAGGGCGGTTCACAACATCACAGTTTATTGTGAAGAAAGATATGCCGAAAGAAAAAATAAAGAGAAATCATGTTATACAGATTTTCAGGAAACGGATTTCAGAGTATTAGCTACAAGGAGGACAGTCGCATTTTGGAAAACGAAATGATGAAAATTAATGGATTTAACGGAACGAATACGCAGACAGGAGCAATGGGAATGGCACAGGCGAATGATTCTGTGAGCAAAAATATTCAGAATCAGATTGCAAATGCACAGCAGAAATTGCAGGACTTATCATCAAATGAAGAACTGTCATTAGAGGATAAGATGAAGAAACGTCAGGAGATACAACAGGAAATTACAAATCTCAATCAACAGTTAAGACAGCACCAGATTGAACAGAGAAAGGAACAGCAGAGTAAAAAATCATCTATGGATGATATGGTGGCTGGTACAAAAAACACATCTGCAAAGAAAGGAACAGGCTTGTCACAGGCAGGTATGCGGGCAATGATTTCCGCAGATTCATCTATGAAGCAAGCAAAAGTGCAGGGTAGTATGGCAACACAGATGGAAGGAAGAGCCGGTGTGCTTGAGTCTGAAATCAAGCAGGATGCTGGAAAAGGCAATACCGAAAAGAAAGAAGAAGAACTGGCAGATTTGCAGGCAAAAGCGCAGTCTGCAACAGCATCACAGATGTCTTCACTTTCAGATGCAAATAAATCTATGGAAGAAGCAGTAAAGGCAGACAACAGTACAGATGCAGCAGAAACAAAGAAGAATCAACCTCAGAAAGCAGAGAATACACAGGAAAATGTAGATACGACAACAGATGCATCAGATAATGCAGATATCAAAACAGAAACAGCAGAAACAATAAAAAATCCAGCATCAGAAAGTGGACAGTCGGTAGTATATACACCGATAGATATACGTTTATAGTTCAGAAAGGAGGCTGGTGTTATGTCAGAAATCAAAAGTTTTAGTGATTATACAAGTAAATATAACAGCAATGTAGATTTTTCAGCTTTGTTTAGTGGAACGTCAGATAGTTCATCAATAGGCAATACAAATATGCTTTCTGATTATGCTGCAATCAAAAATGGAAGCTATGGAAAACTTATGAAAGCATATTATGCAAAACAGGATGCTGAAAAATTATCGGGAAAGGTGATACTTCACAAAAACTTACCTTGATGAAAACAAGTGCGGATTCTCTGAAAAAATCAGCAGATGCTTTGAATGACTCTTCTCTTTGGGAAAAAAAGAAAATAAAAAAGAAAGATGAAAAAACGGGGGAAGAGATTGCGGTAGAGGATTATGACTGGGATAAAATCACCAAGGCAGTAAAATCTTTTGTTGAAGATTATAATGATGTAGTTAAGGAAGCAGGAGAATCGAATACAAAGGATGTATTGCGAAATGCTTCATGGATGACTGGAATGACAGACAAAAACAGTAATATGCTTGCCAAAATAGGTATTACCATAGGAAAAGGAAACAAGTTGGAATTAGATGAGGGTGCTTTAAAGCAGGCAGATATCAGTTCGCTGAAAACGATCTTTACAGGATATAATTCTTTTGTAAGCAAAATATCGCAGAAAGCAACTGGTATATCGAATGCTGCAAACCGGGCGAGTGCAACCTATACAAATAATGGTACATACTCTAAGACGGATTCTTCTTTGACATCGAGCAAGATAGATAAAGAAGTATAGAAAGTGTGGACTAACTTAGGGAGGTTGCTATGAAAGTTCAAGGAAATAGATATATTAATAATCCTGAGATGATAAAAAATAAGGTTGAGAAGCAAAAAACGGTTCCTCAGAATATGATTTCGGAAGATGATGTGACAATCAGCGAATCTGCTAAAAAATTAGTTGAGACTGCTCGTGATAAAGTCTCAGAGTTTCAGGCAATGCATTTTTTATCAATCAATGGAGAGATAAAAGAAATACCAGCAGAATACAAATGTGAGAATTTGTTTAAATTGGAACTAAAGACATCTTCTATTTCTGGAGAAGGAGTGTATTTGAGGGACATTCTGAAAATGAGGTTGAGGTTTTTGAAAAATGGGTAGATGAAAATGCAGCAGAATATTTATCAGAAGATGAAAGAAATACACTGAAAGAACAGATTGGCAAAATGGTGGCAGCGGTAGATGACTTGAATGCGAGGGAAGGGTATCGTGACTTCATTTGAATCGGTATTTTTATTAAGTGCAAGTGAAGGCAGGATTAAACAAAATAAATAAAATGTATGTTCCGGAACAATTGCAGGCTGGTTTTTAAGATATGATTGACGAATATGTTCATTTTAATGAGTCAGCACGCAATTCTATCATGGAGAGAATGACACCGGATTATATGGTTATCGGAATAAGGAGCAAAACAGAAGCTTATAAGTACAAGTCAGAAATCATCTCCGATGAGAAGAGATTTCTATACGAATGAGAAAACGGAAATGACTGGTTTGTGCGACAAATTTTTAAGTGATGAAATAGATAAGGATTCGTTTTATGATGGGCTGAAAGGTTACTTGAATCATTACTATGAAAACAGATATGAATTAAGAAATCAGCCAGAAGCTGTTAGAGCAGAGTCAAATAATATGCTGGACAAATTGCAGCATATGTTTGGCGTTTAATGTTGAAAAAGGGTTTGGTGAATAATTATGAGGACAGTAACAGATGTAAACACAGTAAACCAGCTGTTGACATATTCAAAGCAGGCAGAGGCAGTAATACACCAAAAAGCAATACAGATGTTGCTTGGAGCAGGAAATAATAAAAAACAGGACAGTTTAAGTATTTCTGATGCTGCACGAGGCTTTTCAAAGCAATCAATAGCTGCACTGATAGATAAAAATGCGAATATTTCTAACAGTGAATTGGATTATTATTTTGCAAACTATAATAATTCAAGTGCTATTTTGGATGCAATCAATTTTGGGGAGAATGTTTCCTGTGGATATAATTCTGATTTTAAGGAGTACGGGGTTATTTCCTTTGACCTTAATGGGAGCAGACAGGTAGTACCTAATTATGCAGTACCGAAAATGAATACAAGCACCATGTCAGGCATTTGTGCTGCAAATAATTCTTTGGTATTAAGTAATAAAAGTTATTATTCATGGACAACATCAAGTGGTGGTAAATATACATGGACGGTCAATAATGGAAGGATAGGCTGGGCAGCCTCGGAATCGTTGCTTGCAGAGAATACAAATCAAAAAGGGACAAATTATAAGTGGGAAATGCGCAAAGCAAGTAATATTTTATCTGATCTGGCACAGGGAAAGAGTGTGTGGGGTTATCTCTACAGTAATGAGGAAGTACTGTCAGTCTGTGAGAAAGTTGGGATTTCTCCGGGATTCTTTTCTATAGATGCGGGAGCAGGAAAACACACTTATTTATTGCAGGAATCAGGAAAGACCATAAATGTTGATGCAAAGATAAAAAAGTTAAATGATATAAACTGGATAGAAATCGGATATAAAAAGGAGATACGTTTTCCGTTTATGGTAAAGAGTATGCTATTGACAGCAGTGGGCATATCAATGTTTCGGCAGAAGATGAATTTATATCAACGGAAATTAAATATCCAAGTCGTTCAATATAATAGAAATTATTTTAAGTTTCAATAACAGGGAGGTAGGATTATGGCAATTACAGGTATCAATAACAGCAGTTGCACATCGTATTATGCTTCAAATTACAAGAATACTGTTAAAAAACAGATAGTGAAAAGGATAGTACAAATACAAAAGACGACAACGTGACAACAAGTACAGTTGAATTAAAAATATCACGTCCCGGTGTGACAAAAACAGAGCAGATTAAGACAGGGTATAGTAATGTAAATGATTATTCAAAATACTTGCAAGGAAAATACCATTATATGAATACGGGAACGACTTCAATGCAGGGTATTCCGACAACGGTATCTGTTTCAAGTGCATTTTTACAAAAGTGCATGAATGATCCGGAAAAAGCAAAGTATTTGGAGGAAAACTTAGCAGCCATTCCAGATTGTGCAAAAAGTGCGGTGAATGGATGTTTGGGCACTTTGACAAATCTGAGTTATATGATTGATGCAAACGGAAATATTTCGGTGGCAATATCTGGTACAAATGATCCAGATGGGAAAATAGCGAAAGAGAATGCTGAACGAAAAAATGGCTGGTGTTGAGGAAAATGATGCAGAAAAATCAGCAGAAAGAAAGGAAACGGGTGACAGGCTTAGCCAATCCAACCAGAAGATAAAAGATGAAATCGAAGCTAACGATAAAAATAAAATGATATTGATGCTTTTGACGGTTGAAATGGTATAAAATTGCTGTGACGGTTTTGCGATTTTGGCTAAAAGATTGTGAATCACCGATATAATCGGGATTTGTGAGTAGAGGGCACTTATGAAAAATAAAAGTATCAATCAAGTTTCCATAATAAATGGTGAAGATGGTCCCACAAGTGTTTTTATATTTGGAGAAGCTCAAAAGCAATCTCTAAAGATTAGAATCCGAAATGCTATCTATCAATCCAGACGAAAAAGGATAGAAAAGAGAATAGCGGTCAACCCGCATACCCTTGCGGAAGTGGTGCAATACGCAAAGGATCATTATGATTTAGTGGAAATCAATCCTGCCGCAACAAATTGGATAGAACGACAGAAAAATCTAAAAGCTAGTTTGATTATGCAGCATAAACCAGAACTTTTGGGCCAAAGGAAGGATATTCCAAAACCAGATTTTCATAATGAAGAATCTGTTAAAAATTTTTTGAATGAAATGGAAATTAGAAATAAATTGATTGACCAAATGCCTGATAATGTAATTCCCATGGATTTTCATTTATATGAAATAAAAATTGGTGAGGATTTAATGGAAATAGAGGTAGATTATACCTGGAATATATTTGGAATATCTTACTCTGGAAATAAGTCGGTCATAAAAAGGTTTAAGAAAATAGCCAGAGATTTATATTGTTATTATGGTGTCAGTGAGGAGGATATAAAGAACCGGACAAAAAGATATTCTTCACTGGTATAAAAGTATATTATACATATTAAAAATGTAATGTGGCTACAATTTTGTATTATAGGAGAGAGTGAAATATGAATGTAAATATTAACAATAAAAATTTATTTTCGCAAAGTTTGCTAATAAACAAATTCTTCTTTCAGAAAAATTCTTCACACAAGCAGACTGGGATTACGACCGTAGATGCTGGGTGTCAATATAGAAATAACAATTATTACTATAATAAAGATGGTGTACCTTTTTTATCAAAGGAACAGGCAGACCGTTGTATCAATGGTAAGGATTGGAAAAAGATAGTGTCTGTATCGGATAAGGTGAAGTCGGATTTAGAAAAGGTTGTAAAGCAGGATTTTATCAGTAGCAATGGTGCATATATACCAGAAGAAAGCAAGAGACATGATGTAATCAAACAGTATTTGAATACGATTCCTTCTGAACAGCGAAATTCCGCTTCGTGGACATTGAGCAGAATGGCTGGAGATTATGCTTCAAGAATGGAGACACTGGTAAAGAAAAATAATCCTGGATGGAAGCCGGGAGATGCATTTGATACAAGTATTTTAGATCAGATGGATGATACTCTTGGTGGATTAGATTTTAAAGTATAGATGTAGGTGAGAGAAATCCAACAGGTGGCATAGTTGGAAGGACTCCGAATAATGAAAGGAGATATGTTAATATGGCAGTTACAGGAATAGGAACTTATGCGTCATATACGAATAGTTATGGCAATACACAAAATGCTGGAAACAAAACGGGCAGGACATATAAGAATGCCCATGAATATAAGAACTATTTAACACAAAAATACGATTGTTTACGAAGCAGGGATTATTCCGTAAATATAAACAGTTCTCTTTTGTCAGAGGCTATGGGAGATGAAAAGACAAAACAATGGTTGGAGTATAATCTATCTTTAATACCGGAAAGTATCGAAAAATTGAAAGCTGCTCAAAGTGCTCGTGGCTGTAAGGTACTGAGTGTAACGGATACAATAAATGGATATGATAGCATAACAGAAGAAGTACTGGTAACAGATGAGGTTGATCCGGGAACAGAAAAAGCAAGGAAAGAACTTGAAGAAAGACTCGAGAAAAGGAAAGCAGAAAAAAGAAAGAGACAGAAGAACGGCTGGAAAAACAGCGTGCCGAAAAACAGGATCAGGAAGAACGGCAATATAATCTGAAAATTGATGGAAAAGATGTAGCTGACCTGACAGGAAAAATGGTGGAATTGGTAGGTACTTCAATTCCTATAGGAGTGACGGAAAGCGGAGTTTCGACATTTGATGTGCTGGCATAGAAACTGATATGAGTATGCCGGGATGTATTGACATGGCAGAATGTATTTTTATTTCTTTCGGTGGGACTGGTTGCGATTAACCTTATCCTTATGGAGTTCATGCAGAATACCATTGAAAAAGAAGAGAGAATAAAAATTGCGGTACTTACGGAACAAAATCAGAAAAATCGTATTGCAGATTATCAGGATCAGGAAGAAATCTATGAGCGTCAGCGAAGAAAAATGCACGATTATAAAAATCAGCTTTCCACGATCCAGACATTGATAAAGAATGGACACACAGATGAGGCACTTTCATTTACGCAGAAGCTGACAGAGAGCATAGCTGTCGAGATGTCGGCAATCAACACGAACCATCCGGTGGTCAATGCTGTTTTAAACCAGAAGTACCGCAGCATGCAGGAGAAACACATAGCGGTTATCCTAAAAGTAGGGGATTTGCAGGAGATCTGTCTGGAGGAGGAAGAGATCGTGATTCTGCTCTCTAATTTATTGGATAATGCAATCCGGGAGAGTGAAAAGGTACTGAAAAATACCGGAAAAGCGGTCATTCATCTGAAATTAGAGTGCGAAGATCATAAACTGATATTTGCGGTGAGAAATCCGGTGACAGAAAAGGTGGAAATTGAAAATGACACGATAAAGAGCAAAAAGAGGGGATCATCACGGCATTGGGCTGTTAAATGTAAAAGCAGTTGTGGATAAATATGGCGGTGATATGGTGCTTTCCTGCGATGAAAATGAATTTAAGGCTGTGGTTATCTTGTAAAGAGATGGTCTTTGTGTGCGTAATATGGTCGTTTGATGATATGGGACTAGGAGAACAGGTTATTTTATCCGATAAAAAATAGAGGAAATAAGTATGTTATGAGAATTTTAAAGAATGAATATGATAAATGGATAAGTATATATAGAGGTTAAAATATATGCAGAGAAGGTAGAAAATATGAGGTGAATTCATGGGAATATCGATTTCAAATGCAACGAGTTCTGCTATTAGAAAATATAGTGTATCGCTGAGAAGTGGAGAACCTGATTGGTCTATGATTCCAAGTGCAGGGAAAAGCAATAAGTCACAGGCAGAGTTTGTCTCTGAGATTAAGGAACTGGCTCAGAGAGCTGCCAACACTACGAGTAAAACGGAATTAGAATCTATTCACAGGCAGAGAACAAGGTTATGTGCAGAATACATATCCGATGTATCCCCTGACAGAAAGGCATTATATCAGCAGGCTAAAAATGCGGTAAAAAGTCAAAATGGTAATCCGAAATGCAAAGGAATCGGAGAATTATCATTGCTCGATTTTCTGGAGAGGGCAGAGGGGAAAAATAACAACCTTGCGCAAAAGAAGTTTGCTCTGGCGGGAGGAGGCACACTGGAATGTCCGATTCTGACAGGCGAAGGATATGGTGCCGACATTTCTTATCAAGGAACAAAAGTGTTGACCTATCTGGGAGATAGTTATGGATGGGGATGCGAAAGAACTCCGGCTGAGCGGGAAAAGGAAAGAGAATTTTACGGAATTTACTTCAATGAATACCATACGCAAAAAGAATGCCCAAGGCTCAGAATTGAAAGAACTGCCGAACTATTTGGAAGAGAAAACGTCTTTTGATAGGAAAGCGTAAGGATATAGGTAAGATAACAGGTTTAATATGGGAGGTGACTTTAATGAAAGATTTTTCACCATAGTTCTAATGAATCTTCTGCATCTACCCATATCTGCATTGTTTCATCAAGATATAATTTTGCATATTCAAGCGGTTTATCAATGGCAAGTGCGTTCAATGCACAGTCTGATCCGGGTGTGGTTTTTAAATCCTTTTCGGTTTCCCGACAGTCAATGCGGAGCATATAACCAGCAGAAGTATAAATATCAATGCGATATCATTATCAAAGGAGTTCTGAAGGTCAGCTCATAGTAGTCATTGATGACGAACGAATCATATTTAGAGACATTGAAAAAGATGATACGTCTATTCCAATAGAGGTTATCAATTTTAATGCAAAAGTAAAATTACCGATGATGGAGAACTTCTTGTAACGCATGTGAGTACAGCTGAAGGCTTTTGTCAGATGAATGATGGAGAGTATTATGTATCGGCAGAAAATTTAGCGGAAGATGTTCAGGTGGGAGATATCGTTACAATATGGTTTAATGGAATGATTCAAGAAACATACCCTGCTCAATTGGGGGTAGTTTATAGAATCATTAAAACACAATAATTAGTCAAATTCTTATTTATGGAGGTATATATTATGAGAGTAATCATTTCAATCATTCTTATGGTAATTGCAGCGTTGGTCGGTTTTTCTTTGGAGCTGGAATGAGCGAAGCAATGGGTGGGCAATACTACTTTCAATGATTACAGGCTTTGCTTGCACTATTAATGCTATTGAAAAGAACAAGAAGGACTGACAACTTCAAGTTTGTAAAACTGATGGAATAAAAAAAGTAAAGCTGGGAGCATTAGCTTCTGGCTTTTTAAGTTAAAGCAAATAGAAGTAAATAATGGTCAAAAAACAATCGACATCCGACCTCGTACACGTTATAATATAAGTAATCTAATAAGAAAACAGTGTTATCATTACTGCATTGCTAAATGAGAATGGTAGCCATAAATATGAATTCGTAGGAACGGATGTGTTTAAAGATGGAAAACTTGTCTGAGACGCAGCGAAGTAAATAAAATGAATAATATAGGAAGTCAGTAGTGCGTGAATAAACTGCTGGCTTCTTTTTTGATAGATACAGTCACTCCCAGAGAGTGTGCAGGATAGTAAAGTTATAATATCAACATGACGATATAGAAAATGCAGGGAAGCATTGTATTTCAAAGAGTTTGAGATACAGTGCTTTTGTGTATTAACAGGGGTAAATGGTTTAATGCTTTTTTTTAATCGTATTTCGTGTTAAAAAATTGTATTTGGTGAAGAAATACCGTAATATTTTGTTTCATGTGATATCTTTTATAGGTGAGATTTGAAACAGAATAAAGATTGAGCCGATATATAAATGAGAAAGAAGGTGAGTGCTATGCTGGAAATTGCTGTCTGTGATGACGATATAGCAGATCTTGAGTGTGCAGTGACTATGCTGCATAAGATTTTTACAAGTCAAAAGATTGCTTATCATATTGAGCAATTTGCGTCTGCAAATCAAATGCTTGAAAATATCAGCAACATTGATATCGGAATTTTAGATATTTCGATGGAAGAACTGAATGGTATTAAACTGGGGAGAAAATTAAAGGAAAAATTTCCGGATGTGAAATTAGTGTATATTACGAGTTATGAAGAATATTGTATGCAGGTCATTAACGAAGTTCACGCATTTTCATTTTTATGTAAGCCATTGGAATATGATAAATTGGAAACGCAGATGTTGGAGCTGCTGGATCAACTGCCGGATACCGGAGTAGAAAAGGATTTTTATAATGTGACGGACTGCAATGGGAAAGAGTATCTGTCGATTAAATTGAAACTCAGGGACATTTTATATTTTGAATACATAAAGAGGTCTAGAAAAGTACTGATAGCGTTGTCTGATATCACATATGAGTATGACTGTATTTTTGAAAAACTGGTTGAAGAATTACAGCCTTATGATTTTGTTGTGAATTGCAGAGGAAATCTGGTTAATTTAAGGCATATTGAAAAAATAAAAGGCTTTACCATTTATCTGGACAATGGAAAAGAACTCCAGATTGCGCAAAAGAGAAGCTGCGATTTTAGAGAAGAAGTAAATAAATTTTTGCAGAAAAATTCATAGGAGAAACGATGAATACGATTTTACTGATATTATGTAATGCTCTTTCTTGTTTTATCATAAGTACCATATTATTCCAGTTTATGAATGGAAAGTATAAAAAGAGTAGTCAAAATAGATATGTATATATTGTGATCGAGACTGTCACAGTGATTTTTACAACCTGTATCAATATGCTCAATCATTCCATATTAAATCTGGTGGTCTGGGGCGTGTTGACGGGGGTGATCGCATATGCTCTGTATTATGAGGATATGGATAAACCGTTAAGACGTATCATTGAATGTGAGGCATTGATATTTTGCATGTCTGTCTGTGAATCATTAGGAGTGATTCTTTTACAATGTATTTTGCAGGCAGCAGATATAAAAAATGTGAATGAAACGATGCTTTACTGCCTTGAGGTAACATTTTCAAAAGTAATACTTATTTTTTTGTATTATACATTCATAAACAGGTTTGTGAAAAAGAGCGATATTCCTTATGCAAAGACAAGGTACATCATGTATGGAATTATACTCCTATACAATCTGATTAACATGGGTGTAATTGTAGAGAATTTTAAAAATGGAGAAGAAAATTACTTATGTGCAGTCAATATGGGGTGTATTGTTCTGGCAGATCTATACCTTTTATATTTTGTTAAAATGGCAGATGAAAAGAACTATTATGAAAAGCAGCTCATCGCTTTAGAGCAACAGGCAAAGGTACAATACGAATACTATTTGACGCAGACAAAAAATATGATCAAACCGTCCACATATTACATGATGTAAATAAGCATATTAAAGCAATCGAAGGATTATATGGTGCAGAGCAGGGGAATACGGCAGGAGAATATGCAGCGGAAATCAGAGAACTGTTAAAGCCGCTCATTCCGGTTCAATACACAGAAAATCCGATCTTGAATATACTTCTTACTGATAAAGAATCTGTTATGAGAGAAAAGGGATTTCAGTAACAATAAAGATAGATAATGTGAATTTGAATTTCATTGAACCAATCGACATTACAACTATTTTTGGAAATTTATTAGATAATGCGATTGAAGCAACAGAAAAGCTGAAAGGCGAGAAATATATTTGCATTAAGATTGGCTCATATCATAAGATGATAGTTGTCAGCATTGAAAATAATTGTAATGAAGTAAAGTGGAAAAATGGTTTTCCAGTATCAAATAAAGGAAAAAATGGTGGAATAGGACTGCTGAATGTTCAGAGCAGTATAAAAAAAAATATGATGGAGATTTAACATTGAAGAATGATGGAAATAAATTTATTGCTGAGTTATTCCTTAATTCATAAAAGAGCATTTTTGGCTATTTTTTTGTAAAAAGTCTTACTTCGTGCAAAAAAATCGTACTTGGTGCAGAAAAGGTAAAATATCAGAAGGGGTGTGTCGATAGAAAAAAAATAAAGTGGATGATACATATAAAAAATTTAATGATGGGAGGTTTCGCTTATGTCAAGAATTACGGACTACGGTTTTTTATTTCAAACAACATTTGGAACATCAAAAACAAATTTGGTCAACAATATTCAGTTGTCCAAAATGAACAGCAGTTCTGTACAAAAACAATTAAAAGCAGCAGGGATCGACACAAACAGTAAAAAGTATAAAGCAGCACTGAGTGAGATGATGAAAAATGGAAACGGTGCAATGTTTACAAATGTTCAGGCAATTAAGAACCTGATGAGCCAGTATGACAAAAATGGAGACTGGATTGATCCGAATACCGGATTAACAGGACTTGCTGTAACGGATGAGAACAGAAACAGTTATAAACATATCATTTCTATTCCAGAGAGCAGCCAGGAAGAAATGTTTGAACTGGCAAAGAAAGAATTCTTAAATGAAAACGGTACTTTAAATGGTGATACTACCAAAAGAGAGAGCGTATATAACAATTTATATAGAAAAATGGATAAGGATGACCGCTTATCAGCAGGCTGGACAATGGAACAATATGACCATCAATACAGACAGGCATTTGCAGAAGCAGCAAAAGCCGCTGATCCTACATGGAAAGCTGGGAAACCAATACCGGCTGGTGCATTGGATGGCATTACCAGAGAGTCTGTTGAGAGTGGCAAGAAATCAGTAGATATAAAAATATAGTATGTTTTTTATGTGGAATATATTTCATTTTTGAAGGAGGTTGCTAATATGAGAATATCAGAAAAAGCTAAAAAGACGGTTTCAAGAAAAACGTTTATGGCAGTTGTTGTAAGTATGATGGTTTGTTTGCTTTTTGTAACACCAGTATTTGCAGCTTCAAGTTTTTATAGTAAGACAACTACTAAGCTGAATGCTATTAATGGAGGAAAATCAACAACCAGCAGGTTGGTGGAGTGACTTGGTTGACAATAATCCACCATCAGGATCAATTGATGGAAACTATGCAACATCTGTTACAGTACATTGGGTAAGTGGTATTTCTTATGTAAATGCTAGTTGCACTACAATGACACAGATGACATTGGATTATTTAGTTCCTTTCGGAATAATAGTGGGCTAAATATTTAGAAAGATAAATAAATTACGGATGGTATTTTTATACCATCCGTGGATTCCAAGAGGTGACGATAAGATGGGACACTATGTACATTATATAGGTGGCGGAATAGTAGATAGTAAAATATATGAGACAGGAAATGCAGCAAAAAGTTTTAAATCGCCGATGAAAGAATTAAATGAGCAAACGGTGTTAATAGAAAATGCCAAAACAAATAAGAATGATAGTTATCATCAGCATACGAAATACGATGATCAGGTAGATCGCTATTACAGTACATATGATATAGGAACATTGTTGCATAATAATGAAAGTTATTTAGGGAACAATCGATTCAAAATATGATGTAGATTACTATTCTTTTTCTTATCCGCAAAAAAGTTTTTACTCTAAAATGGGTATATCTTCAGAGATAACGATTTCATTGGAAAGCAAGAATAGTCAGGCATATAATTTAGTATTGTACGATTTATATGGCAATCAGATTGGAATAGCGACAGATGATGGACATGGTAATAAACAGCTTACGGTACCTAATTGGGACTGCGTTACATCAGATTATGTGATCAGAGTAGAAAATTCCAATATGACATCGGATTCCGGGGAAGGTTCCTATAGAATAAAAATTACGGAAACGAAAAACAGGGATACTTCAAGTAGTAATGTGCAGCACTCACAAGAAATAGCAAATGCAGATAATTCAGAAGAAAAAAATGCAATAAAGCAGAAATATGAAAAAACATATCAAAGCGAAATTGACAAATTACATCAGATGCAATTTGAAGCGTTGCCGGAAGATGAAAAATATTCGGGAACGGATAGTGTAGAAGAATTATTAAATAAGATGAAAAAGGGGGAGCAGTTAAGTGTGTCGGAAATGGCATATGTGAAAATATTTGCCAATTTATCTGATTATGAGAGAGCAGAGAAGTCGAATTATATAAAAAACGATTTTTATGCAGAAATAGAAAGAATAGCAAATGAAAAAGGAATTGAACTGCCAGATACATCATGGAAAATTGAAATAGATGTATCTGGAACTATTACGATTAACGGGGACATTACAGAAGAAAACAAAGAACAGATAAAAAATATGATATCGGAAAATTTTGCTGATGATATGTGGGAAAAATATATTCAGACAGCAGATATTTCTAACACACAATATAGATTAGTAAATGCTTACTATGAAGTGGAACAGTTCATTCAGAAAGCAACAAATGGACAGTATTCATTTGACGATATAAACGTAGATGACAATGGGAAGATTACCGGACTTCCAGAGAAAATGTGTAAAATAATGAACTCCCAGGAAGCCAATGCGAAATATGAGGAAATACGAGATAATATCTATATGCTGACGGATTATAAAAATCAATATGGATTGGAGGATATTCTTGCATTTAAGGCAGGGTATAATATTTCGGACTCTGAGGTAAGTACTGTGGGTACATCTGGCAATAATAGTGTTATGGATAATGCAGGATACTATAAAAATATGAAAACTATAATATAATGATAGAACCTAATAGAAATGGCGGGTTTAAAAGACATGAATCAGTTGATTACATATCAGTATGAAGCTGATAGTATGGACAGACAATGGTATTCTATACTGTAGCAATATAATTTGGGGGGAAAATATAGGAAATGTGCCGTCAAGATGATGGCACATTTTCTATATATATGATATTTATTTAGAGCCTATTTAGATAATATGCAGAGTACTTTATATTTATTTAATGGAAAAATAAAAATTACCGATATAGTAGGAAGATAGGAAGAAGGTGAGTAATATGCTGGAAATTGCTGTTTGTGATGACGATATAGCAGATCTTGAGTGTGCAGTGAATATGCTGCATAAGATTTTTACAAGTCAAAAGATTGCTTATCATATAGAGAAATTTATGTCTGCAAATCAAATGCTTGAAAATATCAGTCGTATTGATATCGGAATTTTAGATATTTCGATGGAAGAACTGAATGGTATTAAACTGGGGAGAAAATTGAAAGAAAAATTTCCAGATGTGAAATTAGTGTATATTACGAGTTATGAAGAATATTGTATGCAGGTCATTAACGAAGTTCATGCATTTTCATTTCTATGTAAACCATTGGAATATGATAAATTGGAAATGCAGATGTTGGAACTACTGGATCAACTGCCGGATACCGGAGCAGAAAAGGATTTTTATAAAGTGACGGACAGCAATGGGAAAGAGTATCTGTCGATCAAACTGAAACTGAGGGACATTTTATATTTTGAATACATAAAAAGATCAAGAAAAGTACTGATAGCGTTGTCTGATATCACATATGAGTATGACTGCATTTTTGAAAAACTGGTTGAAGAACTGCAGCCCTATGATTTTGTTGTGAATTGCAGAGGAAATCTGGTTAATTTAAGGCATATTGAAAAAATAAAAGGCTTTACCATTTATCTGGACAATGGAAAAGAACTCCAGATTGCGCAAAAGAGAAGCAGCGATTTTAGAGAAGAAGTAAATAAATTTTTGCAAAAATTCATAGGAGAAACGATGAATACGATTTTACTGATATTATGTAATGCTCTTTCCTGTTTTATCATAAGTACCATACTGTTCCAGTTTATGAATGGAAAGTATAAAAAAGAAGCAGTCAAAATAGATATGTATATATTGTGGTTGAGACTGTCACAGTGATTTTTACAACCTGTATCAATATGCTCAATCATTCCATATTAAATTTGGTGGTCTGGGGCGTGTTGACGGGGATAATAGCATATGCTCTGTATTATGAGGATATGGATAAACCGTTAAGACGTATCATTGAATGTGAGGCATTGGTATTTTGCATGTCTGTCTGTGAATCATTGGGAGTGATTCTTTTACAATGTATTTTGCAGGCAGCAGATATAAAAAATGTGAATGAAATGATGCTTTACTGCCTTGAGGTAACATTTTCAAAAATAATACTTATTTTTTTGTATTATACATTCATAAACAGGTTTGTGAAAAAGAGCGATATTCCTTATGCAAAGACAAGGTACATCATGTATGGAATTATACTCCTATACAATCTGATTAACATGGGTGTAATTGTAGAGAATTTTAAAAATGGAGAAGAAAATTATTTATGTGCGGTCAACATGGGGTGTATTGTTCTGGCAGATTTATACCTTTTATATTTTGTTAAAATGGCGGATGAAAAGAACTATTATGAAAAGCAGCTCATCGCTTTAGAACAGCAGGCAAAGGTACAATATGAATACTATTTGACACAGACAAAAAAATATGATCAAACCGTCCAGATACTACATGATGTAAATAAGCATATTAAAGCAATCGAAGGATTATATGGTGCAGAGCAGGGGAATACGGCAGGAGAATATGCAGCGGAAATCAGAGAACTGTTAAAGCCACTCATTCCGGTTCAATACACAGAAAATCCGATCTTGAACATTCTTCTTACCGATAAAGAATCCGTTATGAGGGAAAAAGGTATTTCAGTAACCATAAAGGTGGATAATGTGAATCTGAATTTCCTTGCACCAATCGACATTACAACTATTTTTGGAAATTTATTAGATAATGCGATTGAGGCAGCAGAGAAGCTGGAAGGAGAGAAATATATTTCGATTAAGATTGGCTCATACCATAAAATGATAGCTGCCAGCATCGAAAATAACTGCGGGGAAGTAAAGTGGAAAAATGGTTTTCCGGTATCAGCGAAAGGAAAAGGCGGTGGAATAGGACTGCTGAATGTTCAGAGCAGTGTAAAAAATATGATGGAAATTTAATATTGAAAAGTGATGGAAATAAATTTATTGCTGAGTTATTCCTCAATTCATAAAAAGAGCATTCGTGCTCTTTTTTGGTAAAAAGTCTTACTTCGTGCAAAAAAATCGTACTTGGTGCAGAAAAGGTAAAATATTAGAAGTGGGTTGTCGATAGAAAAAAGAAAAATAAAGTGGATGATACATATAAAAAATTTAATGATAGGAGGTTTCGATTATGTCAAGAATTACGGACTACGGTTTTTTATTTCAAACGACATTTGGAACATCAAAAACAAATTTAGTCAACAATATTCAGTTGTCCCAAATGAACAGCAGTTCTGTACAGAAACAATTAAAAGCAGCAGGGATCGACACAAACAGTAAAAAATATAAAGCAGCACTGAGTGAGATGATGAAGAATGGAAACGGTGCAATGTTTACAAATGTTCAGGCAATTAAGAACCTGATGAGCCAGTATGACAAAAACGGAGACTGGATTGATCCGAATACTGGATTAACAGGACTTGCGGTAACGGATGAGAACAGAAACAGTTATAAACATATCATTTCTATTCCAGAGAGCAGCCGGGAAGAAATGTTTGAACTGGCAAAGAAAGAATTCTTAAATGAAAATGGTACTCTAAATGGTGATACTACCAAAAGGGAGAGTGAATATAACAATTTATACAGAAAAATGGATAAGGATGACCGCTTATCAGCAGGCTGGACAATGGAACAATATGAACATCAATACAGACAGGCATTTGCAGAAGCTGCAAAAGCCGCAGATTCTACATGGAGAGCTGGTAAACCAATACCGGCTGGCGCATTGGATGGTATTACAAGGGAGTCGGCGGAAAGTGGCAGGAAGTCAGTAGATATAAAGTTATAGATAGATTTATTTGTGAGCCACGAGGTGAAACTAAGATAATGGGTTTTAAGGAGGAAAAATAGGATATGAAAATATCTAATTACATGAATAATACGAATTCAATAATGGAAAAAAATACTGATAAAGTACAGAAAGGAAATAGTCAGACAAACGAAAAACATACAGTGGGGCAATCAGTGAAGCTTTCGATTTCTAATGAGGGATTGGAGTATTATCGTAATCGTATACAGCAGAGTGGACAGGAAAAATATGATGATGTGGTTCAAAGAAAGGAACTGTTAGCGAGTAAAAAAATCAGTGATATTGATTATAGTTATGAAATTCAAAAGAAGGCAGCACAGCAGAATCAAAATGTTGATACAGGAAAAAGTGCCTTAAATATTACTGACAAGGCAAATAATTATGTTAAAGCATACGCAGAATTATATGATGAAATTGTGAAGGGCTATGAAAATGGAACCAGAGAAATATATGTAGCTGATGAAAATGGACCTCGTAAGCTTACAAAGGATGAAGAGTTAAGCAATTTAGATGCTGCATATAAAAAAACAGTGGATGACTTTGTGACAATGGAGACAACCAATCAGCATGCCCGTGGAATTATTGGTGAAGAAATGAATAAAATTTCAAAAATTACCACAAGGTCAACTTTGGCATCGGCTTACATTGAGGAGCAAAAAACCAGGGGAAAGGACGAAATCCCAGAAAATTTAACTGAGAAAATGTATGGTGCAATTACCTCATTTAAGGAGAAATATACAATGATTCAGCCTAATAGAGAGCAGTTATTGATGAGCATTAAGATTTGATGATGTTAGTACTATGATTTACAAATAAAAATAGTAATTACATATCATATTGAGGCTGAGAGAAATTAAATATCCAAGTCGTTCGATATAATAGAAATTATTTTAAGTTTCAATAACAGGGAGGTAGGATTATGGCAATTACAGGTATCAATAACAGTAGTTACACATCGTATTATGCTTCAAATTACAAGAATACTGTAAAAAAAACAGATAGTGAAAAGGATAGTACAAATACAAAAGACGGCAACGTGACAACAAGTACAGTTGAATTAAAAACATCACGTCCCGGTGTGACAAAAACAGAGCAGATTAAGACAGGGTATAGCAATGTAAATGATTATTCAAAATACTTGCAAGGAAAATACCATTATATGAATATAGGGCTGACTTCAATGCAGGGTATTCCGACAACGGTATCTGTTTCAAGTGCATTTTACAAAAGTGCATGAATGATCCGGAAAAAGCAAAGTATTTGGAGGAAAACTTAGCAGCCATTCCGGATTGTACAAAAGATACGATTAATGGATGTTTGGGCACTGTGACAAATCAGAGTTATATGATTGATGCAAACGGAAATATTATAGAGACAGCATCTGGTACAAATGATCCAGATGGGAAAATAGCGAAAGAGAATGCTGAACGAAAGGCAAAAGAGAACAGAGAGAAAAAGAGGAAAAGATAAAAAAGAGAAAAAAGAGCTGCTAAAAAAGCAGAGGAAGAAAAAGCTGCAAAGCAACGTGCAGAAAAATCGGCAGAAAGAAAAGAAACGGGTGATTATACCTTATCCGTAACTGGTAATGATGTAAAAAGTATGACACAGAGCCTTGTAGCAGAATCTGTGAGTATTTCTGCACCTGATAGATCAAGTTTTGATATTAAGGCATAAGAGAATTCGATAAAAGGAAAATATCAAATTGGTTCATTGAGCAATGACAGTGATGTAGATTACCTGAAAATAGATGCAGGTTCTTTGACATCGAGCAAGATAGATAAAGAAGTATAGAAAGTGTGGACTAACTTAGGGAGGTTGCTATGAAAGTTCAAGGAAATAGGTATATTAATAATCCTGAGATGATAAAAAATAAGGTCGAGAAGAAAACAACTGTTCCTCAGAATATTATTTCGGAGGATGATGTGAAAATCAGTGATTCAGCAAGAAAGTTAGTTGAGACTGCTCGTAATAAGGTATCGGATTTTCATACAATGCATTTTTCATCTATTAATGGAGAAATAAAGAGATACCAGCAGAATATAAATGTGAAAATTTATTCAAATTAGATTTGAAAGCAGCTTCCATTTCTGGAGAACAAAGTGCGTTTGAAGGCTGTTCGGAAAATCAGTCAGAGGTTTTTGGAAAATGGCTGGACGAAAATGCTTCTGAATATTTGACAGAAGATGAAATGAAAGATTTAAAAGAGAAGATTAATACAATGACAGCAGATGTAGATTTTTTGAATGCTCAGGAGGGATATAGAGGAACTTCCTATGAATCTGTATTTTTGTTAAGTGCAAGTGAAGCGGGGCTAAGAAAAGTAAATGAAATGTATGTTCCAGAGCAATTACAAGCAGGTTTTTCAGACATGATTGACGAATATGTTCATTTTAATGATTCGGCACGTAATTCTATCATGGAGAAAATGACACCAGATTACATGGTTGTTGGAATTGGAAGCAAAACAGAATCTTATAAGTACAAGTCAGAAATAATCTCAGATGAGACAGCTTTTTATACAAATGAGAAGAAAGAGATAAGTGGTATCTGCAATCAGTTTTTAAATGGTAAAACAGATCAAAAATTATTTTGTAATGAGATGAAAGACCGTTTAAATGATTACTATGGAAGCAGGTATGAATTAAGGAATCAGCCAGAAGCTGTTGAAGGAAGAGTAAATAATATGCTGGGCAAATTGCAACATATGTTTGGCGTTTAATGTTGAAAAAGGGTTTGGTGAATAGCTATGAAGACAGTAACAGATGTAAACACAGTAAACCAGCTGTTGACATATTCAAAGCAGGCAGAGGCAGTAATACACCAAAAAGCAATACAGATATTGCTTGGAGCAGGAAATAATAAAAAACAGGACAGTTTAAGTATTTCTGATGCTGCACGAGGCTTTTCAAAGCAATCCATAGCTGCACTGATAGATAAAAATGCGAATATTTCTAACAGTGAATTAGCTTATTATTTTGCAAACTATAATAATTCAAGTGCTATTTTGGATGCAATCAATTTTGGGGAGAATGTTTCCTGTGGATATAATTCTGATTTTAAGGAGTACGGGGTTATTTCCTTTGACCTTAATGGGAGCAGACAGGTAGTACCTAATTATGCAGTACCGAAAATGAATACAAGCACCATGTCAGGCATTTGTGCTGCAAATAATTCTTTGGTATTAAGTAATAAAAGTTATTATTCATGGACAACATCAAGTGGCGGTAAATATACATGGACGGTCAATAATGGAAGAATAGGCTGGGCAGCCTCGGAATCGTTGCTTGCAGAGAATACAAATCAAAAAGGAACAAATTATAAGTGGGAAATGTGTAAGGCAGGCAATATCCTGTCTGATCTGGCACAGGGAAAAGTGTGTGTGGGTATCTCTACAGCAATGAGGAGGTATTGTCCGTCTGTGAGAAAGTCGGGATTTCTCGGGATTCTCTTCTATAGATGCGGGAGCAGGAAAACACACTTATTTATTGCAGGAATCAGGAAAGACCATAAATGTTGACGCAAAGATAAAACAGTTAAATGATATAAACTGGATAGAAATCGGATATAAAGAAGGAGATACGTTTTTCGTTTATGGTAAAGAGTATGCTATTGACAGCAGTGGGCATATCAATGTTTCGGCAGAAGATGAATTTACATCAACGGAAATTAAATATCCAAGTCGTTCAATATAATAGAAATTATTTTAAGTTTCAATAACAGGGAGGTAGGATTATGGCAATTACAGGTATCAATAACAGCAGTTACACATCGTATTATGCATCAGGTTACAAGAACACGGTTAAAAAGGCAGCTTGTGATATTCAAAAACAAAGGAAAATTCAAGGTGAGCAAAACAGAAGAGAGTCAGGAAGATTATGTAAAAAAATTGCAGGAAAAAAATCCTCAAATAGATATTGTGGCAGGAAGTTCGGATAAAAATGTAAAAACAGCTAATCGTACAGGAAAAACAGATGTGAGGATTGCTCCTGAGATTTTAAATAGGATGATGAGTAATCCAGAGGTTGCCACAAAATATGAAAATATGTTGTCAAAAATTCCAGCATTAGATAGATGGGCTGACTCAATGATTAAATCAATGACTGGTAGTGAAGTTAAGTATCGTCAGGTATGGATAGATAAGGATGGTAATATGGGCTCCATGGTTATTACAGGACCAAGCGAAGAAAAAAAAGGCTGATGAAGATAGAAAAATCGAGAAAAAGAAAGAAAATGAACAAAAACTTGCAGAACGGAGAGCTGAAAGAAAAGAGCAGATGAAGAAAATTCAGGAAGAAAGACGCACAATATTTGCAATTGGTACGGATATGAAAAGCATTACAGAGAATGTTGTAGCACAGGCAGTAGGTACAGCTCCATCTATCGGAGGAAGTTGTAATGTTAAGGCATAAGAGGATTTGATAAAAGAAAAATATCTAATTGGTGCATAGGATGGCATCACCAGAGAGTAGAGTGGCAGAAAGTCAGTAGATATAAAGTTATAGATAGATTTATTTATGAACCGTGAGGTGGATTTATGGGAATCTCTTTTTCAAATATAGGAACAGTTGGAAGGGAACAGTTAATTACTTCTGGTAGTAATGGAGAACCAAACTGGTCTTATATTCCATCGAAAGGGAAAAGTACAAGAACGCAGACTGAATTTGTGAGTGAGATTAAGAAACTGGCACAAAAGGCTGCCAATGCTCCTGATAAGACAGAACAAGACGC